>JACLAC010020052.1_pt1 | contig 16431 bp, 7 predicted proteins | sample 8027881 | NCBI WGS metagenome assembly JACLAC01 (sample SAMN15725517, study PRJNA655200) | protist metagenome | isolation source: fluorescence activated cell sorting (FACS) single amplified genomes of... | place: Spain: Blaines Bay Microbial Observatory, Mediterranean Sea | collected 2016-01-19
GATAAGGATTTAAGTGGGAGATTGGTTGTTCGTTCATTGTTCTTCATTTTTATAGAATTAGAAGGTTTGTGGAAGGCAGGTATTTGCTATTGGCTTGCTTTGGTTTGGTTTGCTTCTCTTTTTTTTTTTCCTTCGGTGGTTTTTGTTTTAGTGATACTTTTTGCAGAAACCGTTCTGGGCTGAACGAAGGTAGGGGTGTGTGCGTTGGTCGATAGGTAGGCAGGGAGGCAATTGTGCTGAGTGAAATTTGCCGTGTACAGGTCGATATGGATAGATATTCGTACCCGTATGACATGAGCGCTGTCCAAAAACAACACGAACAGTTAGACCGGGCAAGTGCAGGGAAAGAAACGACACGCGGGACGGCCGGGTCGAAGGTTGGGGCGGGGGGAGGGGGGAAAGAGGAAGACCCAGCTGCAATGCAAAAGCAGCTAAAAAAATTAGAGAGTGAACTAAAGATGGCATCGCAAATTCCGATGGGCGCCGCCCACGTAGACTGGCGGGAAAAGCGAATGCTGAAACAGCAGGAAAGTGCGAAGGTGCACGCGAAGAGTTCACGACGGAGCTTTGCGCCGCTGCCGACCAAAGCAAAAGAATACCTTGATCGGCGAGACTTTACTGGGGCGTTGACGACGCTCCGTTTTCTACATAGTCACGACAGCGGGGCTGGGCAGGAGACAGGTGCCTGGGGGCTGCTCCCATGGGTTGGGTATACGGCGTTTCACGTGGGGGATTTTGAGAAAGCGCTGGAAGTGTACAGAGAGCTTGAGGGCGGCAGCGTAGCCCCGCCTCCTTTCACCCTGTTGAACACGGCCTGCTGCCTGTACCATATGCAACAGTACGACGAAGCCAAGGAGATATGCCTTCGGAAAGACCTGGCCGATGGCTGTACAGAAGCCGAGGAAGAAGTCACGTGGCAAACGGCCAATCGCATATTGTTTCACATTGCATACAAGCAAGACGACGAGACGAAAATTTTGGAGTATCACGATAAGTTGCAGGAGGCTAGCGTAGAGGACCAGCTGTCCTTGGCCGCAATGCACTTTTTGCGCGGGCACTTCCAGGAAGCGACGACCATCTACAAGCGTTTGGTAGTCTCCAATAGGGAGGCGCTGGCTATAAACATTTATTTGGCCTTGTGTTACTACAAACTAGATTATTACGACGTCAGCGTGGAACTGCTTGGCGTGTATCTGGTGCAGTACCCCGACAGCGGCTTTGCCCGGAACTTAAAAGCCTGCAATGCCTTCCGCCTGTACAACGGTTTCACCGCAGAGAAAGAGGCAAAATCCCTGCCGGGCGGCAGCACCTCCCAGGCGGACCTGGGGAGCGACCTACTTGCCCACAATCTCTGTGTCTTTCGCGAGGGGGAGGGGGGCTTAAAAGTCTGGCCCCCGCTCCTCAATTTTATACCAGAGGCGCGGTTGAACCTGACGATCAACCGCCTGAAAACTGGGGACTATGCGGCGGCGCTGGAGTTGATTGAAGATGCTGTCCCCCTGGACCCGGTCCAGTACATCTTGAAGGCCGTCGCGTATTCGTGCATGGCGGAGCACTGCACCAAACCCATCCCCGCCAAAGAGCGGGAAATGTATAAATTGAAAGCGATGGAGCTGTTCAACGCCGTTGGCGCCAGCGCGAGCGAGTGCGATACGATCCCTGGGCGGCAGAGCATGGCGTCAAAATTGTTTCTGGCTGGCGCATTCGCGGACGTAAACGTCTACTTGAGCTCTGTGAAGCAGTACATGTTTAGTGACGACGCCTTCAATTGGAACTACGGTATCTCTTTGGCGGCTACGGGAAACTTTAAGGAGGCGCAAGAGGCGCTTCTTAGTGTAAAAAATGAGGAATGGGTGAAGGAGTACACTTACTTGCGCTGGCTCTTAAAGTGCTACATTGCAAACAAACAGGCGCCGAAGGCGTGGGCCCTGTACCTCGACTCCGACGACACAGAAGATTCGTTGGAAATGTTGGTCCTGCTGGCGAACGAATGCTACCTTTGGGGAGCGTTCTTGATCTCTGCGAAAGCGTTCGACGTGTTGCTGAGGCTGGACTCTACAAAGGAGCTGTACTGGGAGGGAAAACGTGGTGCCTGCATCGGGGTCTTCCAGCAAGTCGTTGCGGGCCTGGAACCCCGAGACTCTTTAGAGGATGTCGTAGAATTGCTGAAGCGCAATGGGAACGACCGACCACAGGTAGACTACATCGTTCGAGTTATAGCCAAGTGGAACACGGAGATGAACCTAACAAAAATGAAGAGAGTGCAACCGGTGCTTGACAGCTCGAATGATTCTTACATGTGATCATGAGAAGAAGAGGAAGAAAATGAGTGCGCCTCTCTGAACAATTTCCACCTTTCTTTAAAACAGTTCTGAAACAATTGATGATGAATTCTTTCTACTAGTCACATGCACAATCATCATCTCACTCTTTTTTCTTTTTGTTGTTTTAATTATTTCTTTTGTAGTCGTTTTGTTTGTTTTTAAAGAGGTTTGTACAACAGGTTTGCGGTTCTTCCAATAGGTGAATAGCATTACAATATTCAAATTTCAAATTTTAACACTATTCCCTTGTAGTTTTTATCGAACCTTTTTTATAATAATTATAGAGATGCTGTGTAAGTGCTATTTGATTTATTTTTTTAATTATAATCAATAGTCTATCTATAAAAATTATAAAAAAGAAAGAAAGAAAGAAAAAAAAAGATAATAAGTTAAAAATATTAACAATTTTAACAGTACCACAGCATTATTTTTAAAAATAATAATTGTTGTTGAGGATGATAATAATATGATGGGATTGAAAATTGATGAAAATGAATGAGAGATAATAAATAATAATAATAATAATTCTATTCTTCTTCTTCGTTCTTCTTCTTCTTTTTTCCTCCCACATTCTTCTTCTTCCCTTCGTCGGTTCTATATTTTTGTATTTATAAAGAACAGTTCAAGACACTACATACATTATTCATTTCTATTTCTCAATTGTATGTGTGGATTCGTTTTCAAAAGTGAGACAGATTTATGGGTTGAGGGGGCTAGTAGTAGTAGTGTTTATATTCTAGCCGTTCCGTTGGTGTATTGTTCGTGTGATAATAGGCCACCCAACCGCCGCCCCACCATGTCTGCCGGGTTTGCCCCAGGGGAACATACGGCTGCGGAGCTGCTGGAAGATGAACTTCGGAACGAGATGTCCCAAATATCGATAAAGGCCGAGGAAGGGACGGAGCTGCTGACAAACTTGCAGACGGCCTTGCAGAATATTCGTGTAGCTGGAAAAAAAGACGGGTGGGGGCAATACAACAAGAGGTCGGTGAAACGTGGTACGCCACCGGCGCGTTCGTCCGCCCCGTCGTCGCCCATCAAAACGAAGCAGGAAATGGTCGAGCAACTTCGTATCGAAAAGAACCTTCTCGAAAACGAACGGAACGCCCTGCTCCAACACGAGGCAATTCTAGCGGAGAAGAAGAAGGCTGCGGCAGTCGCGTCTCCGCCACCATCAGCTTCGATGGGGACCGTGCTGGAAACGGCCGCCTCGCCGAAAAAATTGCAGGCCATTCTATCGAAAGCACAACAGAGTGCTGTAGTTGCGGACGCCCTGATAAAGTCCAACCAGCAAGTCTTGAGCGACTTGAAGCTTGAGACGGATAACATGTCCAACAGTGTGGGTGAAGGGAGCCCGGAAAAAATAAAAATCTACAATGATTCGGTCGACAAAATAGAGCAAGAGCATATGCACCGTTGGGCGGAAACCAGGCATACTGTCTCGGCCAATGAGGCAATAAACGAGGACATCAGTCGACTTCAAAAGCGCCATGCCAAAGTTCTAGAAGAGAACATTTTGCTGAAAAACAATGTTGAGGAATTTGCTAAGCTTCGGCGAAAGCACGTATGGCTTCAGGAGCAGTACAAAGCCCGAAGGGAGGCTATGCTCCAAGTCCAGAAACGGCAGGATGATGCGTGGCGATTCGCTTTGCGTGCGCTTGAAGACAAAGCCGCGCTTCAAGCAACGGCCCATTCAGAAACGATCGCGCAGTTGACTATACAGTTGGAAACTGCCCAAGAGATAGCCCGAGATTTCGAAAAAAGCGAAGAGGGTGGCGCCGATGGTGGCAATTCGCTGCAAACGTTTCGCAGCCGATGTGTGGAGCTGGAAAGCTACCTTTACCAGGTTCGGAAAGAAAACGTGGAAATCAAGAGGATGAATCTCTCGTTGAAAGAGAAGCTGCTGTCCGCGACAGAATTGGGTCAAGACGCCGTGCGGCATGCGGAGGTAAAGAACATGGAGCTTCAGCAAACTGAGGAAACTGAGGAAAAGAAGCTGCGGTGGTTGGAGCAAGGGAACAAAACGTTGCAAATTAAACTTGACCAACTCACGAAGCAGAACGACCTTCTGAAAGCGGAGTTGTATGAAAAGAATAAAACCATTGCTGCCTTGGGGAAGAGCAACGACTGGGCGAAAGAACGCGAAAAGTTGGAGCAGAAGGTCCGAGATTGTCAGTCCGAGATGCACGCCCTTCACTCGAAGGCGGTCGAGGAAGAAGAGTTGAAAGAAAGGTATTTGGACGAGAAATTGCAAGCGTTTCAGCGTTTGGAGGATGCCAATAGGATCTCAGAAGAGTACAAACAGTTGGTCATTCAGATGCAAACGGCGTCATCAAATGGTGAAGAAAAGGTTGGGCAGAGAGCTCTCCCTGACCAGAACCCATCTGAACAGTTTTTGCAAGGTCCTGGGGAGGAAACGGAACCAGCACCAGAGTCAAAGAGTGCGGATCAAACCATTCGTGATGTGAGAAACGTGTTCAACACTGCCGTGGACATGCAATTGGCTGCAAATCTCGGGGAAGTCTTCTGCGCGTTGGACAAATCGAACGACGGCACTTTATCGATGCAGGAACTGAAAGACGGCCTGGCCAAGATGAAGTTCACCCTCCAGGACGAGGAAGTCCGGCAGTTGTGGGATTCCTTGGACGTGGACCACGACGACAAAATCTCTTACTCTGAGTTTGAGCAGTTTTGCGTGCAGAAACAGCGGCGGCGTAGCATTATGTCAATGGCAGCAAAATCGGCCACGAAGAGGCGCCTCTACAAGCAGACTGTTAAAACTATTGTCTCAGAGGCGGCTACACTCGGGCATTTGAAGACATCGAGGCGACGTGCTGCCACGGAAACCGCCCAGTACGCTGCCCGTGTGATGGAACGGAAACGGGTTCGTAAGTGTGCCGTTCTTGACGCTGTGAAAACTGCTGATCTAAAGCGCCGCCGACGGTCGGTAGCGTCCGATGCCGCCGCAGTGGGGACCACCAAGTCAAGAAAACGCCGGGTCGCAGCCGAGACGGCCAGTTTGGCTGCTGCGACGACCACCAGGAAGAATTTGCGGAGCATTGCTGTCGCTGAAGCAGTGAAAATAGGGGCAAGGAAAAGCCTGATACGGTCTGCCGCCGTTGAAACGGCCCGCAAAGTGCGACATATTGTAAATAGTAAGAACTACAAGCTGCCCGTCAGCCCGAGAAAACGGCTGCAAATGGAGGCAAAGGAGGCTTTAAAGTCGGACGAAGCTTCCATGTTTCTGAACGAGCGTATAGATCAGGACGAGCCTGTTCCTGCAGAGACCGAGAAAAGCGTAGAGCTGGAAAAGGCAGAAAACTATAAAGCGGTGATTGCAGAAACTGAGCAGTCGATAATGGCTTTGCGGAAAACAAAAGCAGAACACCAAGCGGAGATAAACGAAAGCAAAACGCGAATTCGAGTACTGAAACAAGAAAATAAACGACTGGGCGCCGAACCAGCAGTGCTGCCTAGTCGAAAGGGCCGTGCCAGCGTCAAGAATTTGACAAAGAAACGTGCTGGCCCCGCGTCTAAAACGAAAATGGGGACCTCGACAACTGTGGTGCGGCAAAAGAAGGCTGCGAGGGGGGGGGGGGAAGCCCGTAATAAAAAAGAATACAGGCCTGCGGCACCCAACGGTGACTGCGGGGAAAGCTGCGGGGAAAAAGGTTTCTGAAAAACGGAACAAAGTGCACTCGGCGTACAATGGGCATCAGAGACAAGCTACCAGGGCAACCGCGGTCGCCGCGAAAAAGGCCGAGTCCGGCAAGGGGGCATCTGAGAAGCGTAGCATGCGCACAATAAGTGCTCCAAGGCGACAAGTGAAACAGAAGAAAAAGATCGTGCAATCGGATATATCTGTAAAGAAGGCATACAAAACGACTCTTCCAAAAGCTACTAAAACTACCGTAACGTTAAAAAAATCAAAAGCAGTTGTTAAACGGAACCCAATAAAGAAAAAAAAGGCAGATCCAGAAGAAAACGCAGCGGACATTGAGCCAATGCCGTTGGAAAAATTGTTGTCTTCTCCCCGCCGAAAACCGGTGGTCTTGAAACGGTTTGCGCGGGAGCCACCAACAGGTTCAAAGTGGCTTGACAAAGGCATGAGCCCTGCATCGCGGAAACCAATGAAATACAAGCCTTACACCGGTCCAATTTCGCCATCAGCAAAAGTGAACACCAAGCGCGCCAAGGGCGAAGGCCAGAATGCTGAAGAGGGCGACCCTGTCGTGAAAACCCTTGAATTTAAGAAAGACTCCAAGACAGTGGTTGTAAAGAGGCCCAAACGTATTACGACAGGATTTTCGAAAGAAAAGAAGTACAAGCCTATCTTGAGATCAAAAACAAAGATTGAGAGCACTGCTGTGGTTAAGGCAAGAACAAAGGCGGTGGGAATGGGGCAGAGAATCGTTAAGAAAACGAAGAAGGCTACTCCTATGAAAAAGGCAAAACACGTCCATAACCCTGCCAACGCTGCGAGAAGCCCTCCTCCTCCGACGATCCCGCCCCCATTATTTTTCCCACAGGAAGATTATAAAAATGAGCTTAACGACCTGGAGCAAGACATTAGCGATTTGCTGAAGAATAGAACGAAGCAGAACAAAAGAACCTCTCGCACTGCTAAGATTGCAAAGACAGATGAGCAGTTTTCAAAGCTGAAAAAAGATTGGTCTCACATCAAACTGGGCTACGCGCCCAAATACAGTGCCGGTTCGGGCTTGAAGAAAGCAAAACGAGTTGACAATCGGCTTGCAAAAATAAGGAAAAAACAAGCAGCCTTGGACGCATCCATTGCCAGCACATTTGGGGGGAGTACAGGGAAAGACAGTGCATCATTCCTCCTGGAACCGACCGAATCAGCTGCAATTGTGGTCGGCGATGGTCACCGGGAAGAAGGTGATACCGTAACTGAACTAGTTCCGTCGTTCCAAAATCGTAAAGGAGGGGCAAAGAGACGGTCTACAAAGATCGTAAATGGGAGAGGTTCGATTTACATTCCAGGAGCGGAAGAAGGCGAAGATTGGGAAGATGCAACCCCATTCCAATAACCACCATCCATTCGTTTTATTTAGTACGAGTAAGTTCGTATTTATCAAGAAGTGACGCTAAGTATTTACGCAGAATGGTGTTGCCAAAGGTAGAGAAGATTGCGCGACGCTCAAATTCAAAGCACAGAGTCTTCTGTTAAATCAATTCTTACGTATAATTAAAACATCAAGATAGGATTAGGGTTGGAACTGAAAAAATAGTAATTATTGAATTTGTTTTTTTTATAGCTATATATGGTAGTGATGATATAATCAGGGTACCTGGGTACCCGTATGGTTTTACTAGTCAGTACCACAACAATCGCTTTAAAAAAAAGAAGAATGATTGATTGATTATTTTATATTTTAATACTGATGAGATGCAAAAACAAATTGTTGTAAACAAAACAACACAACATATTTCAAAGCCAATTGAAATAATGTTTTCTCACGTTAGACACTCAATCTCTATTATTAGATGCATATTAAAACCCTTTTCTCAGTCAGTTGGAATTGGGAATTGCTGCATTTCGCATAATTGAAACAAATGCTTGGAAGGCGTTGGCAGTGATGATACTGCGAGCAGTTTTTGCAGTATGCTGCGTTGCACGCCTCGCCGTTGCTCCGTATTCGAGTCTAGTTCGCACCGAGGTTTCCGTTGAACATGTGGAAATATTAAGGGCGCTGCATGAAAAAAACGAGGAGGCCCTTGATTTATACTGGGGCGGGGATGCTGCGTCCGCACTAGCTGTGCTCAAATCCGCTTTTTCCCCGTCCGAAGTTGCCCCAATTGGTATGTGGAAGACGTATGCATGGATCCTCCGCTCTAAAAATATGGAAACGGAAGCGTCGATTGCGCGGAAAACCATTCGAAGCATCTCGTCGTTTTTAGCGCTTCTTCAACTACAAGATTCTATGATTCCTCTTGAAAGCGCAATTGCAAAGACATCTCTATCTGCCTACAATGAAAGCGACGATTCATACAGGGCCACCTGGGTAAGCCCGTCTAGTTTTGGTAAGTCTGGACAGCGTCTTGTGGCGAATCTGAGATTTACTCGCAGTTCGAAAGACTTTATGCGAGCCGCCGTGTCTGCAATAGTGCCAGACGACAGACTGGGAATTCTACTGCCTGGAAATTATGAAAGTCTTGGCCTGACGTTTCGCACAATATATGAACTTGATTTCAAAGCCATGCTCTGCGAATATCCTCTGATGCAGGGTGAACCACCACCAATGGGCGCGCCCCTGCATGAATGGAAATATTTAGACATGATGAAAAAAAGCGTCACTGGATATTTGGCGGGGGAGAGTTTTGTGAAAAACCCTATCTGGGATATACCGTTTTCAAACATTTACTCGTTAAACAATTGGAACAGCACCCCGCCTTCGGTCCTCACTGCCACCCACGTTGGCTCCTTGAATGCAATGCAAGAGATCGTGAGAGAGGTTTTTTATCACAATATCCCCGGCGATATAGTTGAAGCGGGGGTATTTCGCGGGGGTATGTCTATATTTCTTGCTAGTTTGCTGGACCTTTATGATGGCGACGAAAAACAAAAAAATGCTTCGGGGGCTAGGCGACTATGGTGTGCCGATACCTTTTCCGGGATTCCGGAACGTCTGCAGAGCGAAGCCAGTGAGGTCGAAGTGAAGTCTGATCCTACGCTGCATTGGCAAAAAAATGCCTACAGCGCGTCGCTGCAGAGTGTCACGTCTCGATTTAAGCGTTACAATTTGCTGAGCGAAAACGTTGGATTTGTTGTCGGAAAATTTTCGGAAACGTTTGGGCATTTTTCCATCGGGGGCATTTCAGTGCTCCGCATCGATTGTGACACGTATATAGGTACAATTCAAACATTGAGATATTTGTATAAAAAGGTCCCGCCCGGCGGGTTTGTAATTGTGGATGACTTTCATCTTGCTGGTGCCAGAAATGCAGTTCTCGAGTTTCGTTCATTTCAAAACGTTTCTTCCCCGCTGTTGCCCGTTCCTATTGACTACGTAAATTGCTGCGACCCGATGAAACCGAAGAAGAACACTGAAAGAATGAAAACATTCATCGAAGATATCCTGTACCAACGAGGGGAAAATAGCAAAATTAACAGAATCATTAGCCCGCAGGCCGTGTACTGGAGAGTCGGGCAGTAAATTTATGGGCAGGGGAAAAGGAATCTTTTAAACAGCGTATGCGGTGTGACACGATAATATATGAAAGTTAACAAATGTTGAAGTTGTGATAATATTTTACAAGTTAAAATTAGGGTATGAGGAAGCTAAATTTAATTACTTATATTAAATAACAGCCAATTTTCTTGTTTTTAATATTTTACAAAGTAATTGATAAATTCTTACGCCTACTTCGTACGAACACTTCATGGGAGTCCTTTCTGTGTCAAGCTCTTTCGTGTGGCATCTAAACTTGTTCTATATGTAATCTACTGATACTCTACACTTATTCCATAGCCATCTGGGCCCCTAAAATCTTGGCGGTGTTTTTAAAACCAAACACATGAATTGCCCGTGACCTTGCGTATGGGTACGAGGCCCGAAAAATATCAAATTGAGGGTCACCCGTGAGTGCTATCCCTTCTAGAACGATCAACGCGCGGGTGATTAACGCAAAATAGTTCGGAACAGTGAACGGGAACTCAAAAAAGATCGAATTCAAATCCTTCGATATGGCCCCAAACCGTTTCCGGCGTTCCACGGAACGGTACGACACCGCCCCCCCTGCACCGTTCAACAGTGAGTTCTTAATTTCATCCTTCAATTTTGCTTCGTCAAACACGCGCTGCAGGACGGGGAGTAGATTGTTTCGGTCAACGTCGCTGGGTAAAAATCCTAAATGGATTGCGTCAGTGACTAAATTATCCACGTCCCCCGTCATCAAGTGGACAATGGCGCTGGTCATGCCTTTCGTATCGGGCTGAGCAACCGTCGCGCAAAGGCCAAAATCGATCAATACCAACCTGCCATATTCATCCACCAAAAGGTTCCCGGGGTGCGGGTCACTGTGAAAAAAGCCGATGTCCAGAAGCTGGGTCAAGTAAATTTTGACCCCGACTGGAATGAGACGCCTAATTGTATCCTTGTCGGACTTTGCCAACTGAATTCCGTTTATAAACTCCGAGGCAAGCACTTTTCTTGACGTAAACTTCCAAAACACAGACGGTACGTGCATTTTATCTTTTCCGATTTTAGGCACCAAGTGCTCCTGTACAAACTCCTGGTTCGTGCCTTCCTTCACATAGTCCAACTCCAGATAACTTGCGCTTGCAAACGTATCCAGAAGCTCTACGTCGTAGCTCTTTCGTTTTGCAAACAGCCCCTTCTCCATCAAGTAACTCTTAAACCCTTCTACAAAATGAGCATACTTTCGCAACAAGTACAAGTCTAAGGAAACGGCGCGAAGCATGTCGGGGCGCTGGACTTTGAGTGCAATGGTTTCTCCCGTCGCCTTGATCCTGCATTTGTATACTTGGCCCAACGATGCGGCCGCAATCGGGATCGCGTCCTCCTCCAAGCCATCGAGCACCGAGGTTACATCACTAATCCCTAGCTCTTTCTCCACCATTTGAATCGCCGTTCTCGTTGGGAATGCGGGGACAGAGTCGCACAACTTTTGCAGCTCGTAGACCGCAATAGGTGGGAGGACGTCCGGGCGAATACTTAACATTTGGCCGAACTTGATAAACGTGGGGCCAAGTTTTGTTAGCAGATGCCGGAACTCAATTGCATAGTCTTGTTTGACCGATTCGTTTTCCATATCGGACGTCAGGTAATTTGTAAACAGGAGCCTGCTCAAAAATGGTAAAATTGTACGCCCGATTGTAACTACTCTGGCTAGGGCGATGTTTGGGTGCTTGTCCCAATACTCCTGTATTTCTCCGGGCTGGTAAGTCCGCGGCAACCCCTCATCGCTCAAACCAACGATTTGCCGGTTGCCGTGGGACTCCGCCCAGCCAAGGTAACCAACCCCCCCCCCCCCCGATCCTAGGAGGGTCCATGCTACATTACGAGCGTATCTCGGAGAGGGAGGTGTGACCTTGGCAGCGTCGATGCTAGAAAACCGAAGGGCACGAAGGCGCGCAGCCCGCGGTGTCCGCATATTTATACGAAGGGTTGCACCGAGAAACATCGTGACGGTAAACGCCCTGAACTGCAAAAGTTTTCCGCCGACGGTTCAACGTCTAACAAAAGTTTTCGTGGATATTGAATTGTCCTGTTGGTTGAAGAATAATTTTACGATGTAACATGCATGCTCAGAAGAAATGCGGCTGGATCTCATTTTCTTTCGTTCACGCAACGTGAATACTTACATGTTGGTATCCAACGTGTTCAGTTTGATCGATCACCTCCCCCAGGCTGCCGTCGAACAAAATTGATGTTCTTCGAGCACCCTAAAATATCAAAAAGACAATAACTTATTTTAATAACATAATCACAGCATTGAAAATAAAAATAGAAGAAGAAGAAAACGAAGATTCAATGTGAATAAGTATAAATAAATGTATTCTTATTTCCTATATAATAGTATATTTACAACCCAACCTACATCCCATCAGGTGGATGTGGAACGGTCTCTTTCGGGATCGTATGAGAAGAATTGTCATGTTTTGCATTGATAACATGATCCCTGAAAAAGGAAGAAATTTCTTTTGTGACATCAGTTCTCGTGTCGGGATCAAGGTGAAGGTGGTGATAGCTATTTTTCAACCGTAATGGAGTTTTCAGATTGGATCCCAGCATTTGCAGTCTTGGGTGCTCGTTCAAATCCTCCTCGTAAAAAGAATCGTCCTCCTCCTCTTTTGCGGTACCACTAGAATCTTTCATTAATTGGAATATTGTCGCTGGCCCACCATTCTTTTTGCTAGACGGCCACCCCTTGTGTGCTAGAATCGCGGTTGTTGGGCACTTGATATTTTCCAAAAATGCTTTCACGTTTTCTTCGTTGAAACGAATTGGTGTGGCATTGCTCAGTCTTGGATCGTGCACAAAGCAAACGCCCGAATCGCCTGCAGGTTTTGTCCCCCTCTCCAAAATCTTCCTTGCAGCTTCCGACGAAATTCTCTGTTGCCCGGGAAATCGCCTGACTGCTTGCTGTCGCAAATTTACTACGGCGTCTACGTTCTCGTAGACCCTTCCAGTTTTGCCCTCGGTTTTTGCCACCGCAGACGCTCCTTCCGCTTCGTAAGCAGTCCGGAACTGGTCCGGCGCTTTTGTAGCCAACTCACTGACAGGACCGACACCATCCAACAAGACCACCCCACTAAATCGTTCGGGGAAAGACCCCGCTATGATTGAAGCAACCCCCGCTCCCATGGAATGTCCTATAAGCAAACTGCCCTTTTCATCGCTTCCTGGTCCTGCGGCATTGCCCCACCCTAGCTCGTCTAATGCCCCGAGAGCGAAGGCTGCATATTCAGACTGATAATAGAAGCTTGAGTTGGGCAACCATTCACTCTTTCCATGCCCGCAAAAATCCAACGCAAAAACCTCGGCGCCAAATTCTTTGCACAGCTCAGGCGCTACGTAATCAAACGAGTTCGCGTTGTCTAACCAACCGTGCAAGCACATAATTTTCAGCGACGATTTTTTCCCCGAAGACGACGTGCTGCGCCACAACTTCCCTGCAAGATTCAAATTCCTCACGCTCAAAAACTTTTCGGATACAGAGACCATTCTTCTCTCTTCGGAACCAAAAAAAAAAACACGCCAAAAACTACTATAAATTACCACGGGTTTTTTTCTCTGGTGTTGTTCAAAAAATTTAGACCGGCCCTTCCTTTCTTTTACAAAATATAAAGAAACTGTTAAGTTCTTCATCAAAATATAATCTTTTTTTTTGTTGTGGTACGGTATCCGGCGCGGGGTGCGCGGCGGTGGTCGTTTGTTTTAGGAAGGAGGAGGAAGGAGGAAGGAGGGGGAAAAAAAGAAGAAGAAGAGAAGAAGAGGATGGCATTTTTTATTTTATTTATTATTTTAAAAACTACTAATAAATAACATTAATGATGAAAACAAATTATATATTATAGTACAAACTATCATATGCTTTAAGACTCTCATTTATATCAATATTACATATGTAGCAAGTTAAGATATCAAATATTTAATAAGAGAGTCGTCTTACACACATAGATCTACACGGAAAAGATCGGAGCGTTCCCCTTCCCCAGCAATACCCACTCGCCCCATCCCGTACACGTACCTTTCGTCTTTCGAAACCGCTATGGAATTGACGTACGTCGGGAAACTGCCGTCTTCGAAAAAAATTGCTCCATGGTCTCGGTACGTACTAGTCTTTAAGCAATAGGTCACCAGGTGAAGGTGTTCTAATCCTTTTGCTTCCCCCTTTTTCGTCGCCGGTTTCCCCTTCAATCGCGAACCGTCGTGCAAGTAGATCGGCGCTCCTGTCAGGTAATACACGGTGTCCCCAACGATCTTAAACCCGAGGTACCCGTACGAAAACAGATCTCCCATACCACTACGTTGCGAGGCCAATGATGTCAACCGCGCCACAATTTCTACGCGCTTGCCCGTCCCTGTAAACACAGCAAACAAGTAGCCCGAGTTGCCGTGAACTCCAACGATTGCACCCCCACGGTACGACTCATGGTACCACACTTGTCTCCAGTTGTAACTCATCGAGCCCGGTTTTGTCCAATCGTACGACCCAAAGTAATCTAGCTGCAACCCATTTTCTAGAAAGACTTCTACAGCACCAACGGATGGGTTGAATCGAAGTATGTCTCCCTTCGAATTGCTGAAATAGGCACACTTGTCAGGCAGAACCACTATGGAACGACAGATGCATCGGTAGTTCCCTGTTCGCGGGTGCACTCCTTCTCCCTCCCCCCTTTCCGGGTAATCGTGCTTTGAGATCAACGAGCCATTTGCGCCAGAGCCTGGCGTGAAACAAACAAAATAACCATAAGGCCACGTCAAACCAAACAACCGTCCCGATTTAGGGCAACGGGCCATAGATAATATACCTTCCCCATCGTCCAATCGCCCCAAACTTTCAAACTGCGACGATGCAGGATCGTATGACAAGAAATATCCTCCCGGGTAGGCTCTATAACCGTCCGGGACGCCGGACGACACAGGAAGCGTTTCCATGCCGTCTGCCATGGTGTAAAACCCTACATGTGTGCCAAAGTAAAGTTTGCCCGATTCATGATCCTCAAAAAATGGCACGTGGCTCTTGCCCTGTACAACAGCGTTTTCCGCGGCTCCGGTCACGGCCGTCAGATCGGCAACGAACTTTGGAGTATCGTCGCCTGCCTCAATTTTGTACATTTTGGCCCCAACATCGTGCCTCACCGAGCTCAACACGTAGAATATATCCCCGTTCGATGCCGTTCCGAGGCCATTATAAGTATCATGGGAATCCTTGAAATGCGAATTAAAACGCTTGGCCTGCATGCCCACCATCGATTCTAGGGTAGCTCTAATTCCGTTCAAAATTGCACCCTCGGCAGCAGATGAGATGTTCTGAAAAGCGCCATAGACACGAAACGCATTGCAAACTTCGTAGCCCCCGAACGGGATTTCCGAGGCAGTTGGGAAATATCCGTGGCACCCGTTGGCATACCCAATGGATATTGTACGTAGGTACGGCGAAAAATTCTGCAGTTTCAGCTGGTACTCTGAAAACATTTCTCCTGGAAAGCCAACAAAGCACAAGCCATTTTCTGGGTCCCCGATAGTCACGCAGACGATCTCAAAATCCATGGAACTCGCCCCTTCCTGTTTCTCCGCGCGACGCACTAGCTCCGCGGCATATTGGCAACATGCAGAGGGCGCCATTGTCATCGCCTCCTTTTCTGGACCGGCGGCAACATCCTCTGCACAAATTTTTGCACTTTCGAGCCATTCGCCCTGCTGTTGTTCGAATGCTTTGCAATCCTCATAACTCCCAAGCTTCTCCAAAGGGACTGTGCACGACGTAACTTTGCACCTGACCGGGGCAAACCCTGAGCTAGCGGCATCGACTGCAAGTAAATCCTTGACCGCCCCGAGGACCTTTTCCCCCAACCTTGCCCCAACCTCTTCCGCACCCTTGTAGCCTGAACGATGCCTGACTGAATTTACATCTCCGCAACAGCCGTTTAAGTACATACAGGGCGGAGATCCTTTTATCGAGGACTCGAGGAATTTGCGAACTGCGCCTGGGTAGTCGGCGGATTCTTTCGTTTCCGGGCCAACGCACGTTGGGTGCATTGAATAGGCCAACAAAACGCCCGTAACGTTCGATGTAGAATCGGCCGAATTGAATATAACTACGTCTGCGTACGGTACGATAGGCCCTTCCGGATTTTGTCCCAAGCAAGTTTTGCCAGCCGTTTCAAACCAACGTTTTGGACCCCCCTTTGGCGGTGTTGCATCTTCCGTAACTCTTTGGCGTCGGTTGATTGCAACGCCGCTCACAGGGACGCGCTTGTGCAACACCCGCGACAGGGTTGCTGCATTTTTTGCATGCTTTGCTGCGTCTACGATTGATGACTCTAAAAAATTCATGTAGTCGTCGCTTGCAAATCCCATCCCTATAAAGTTGTGGTTTGTCTGCGGCCCCGTATGCGTATGCGTACAGCACACAAGGACTTGTTTTTTGCAGGAGGGGTCCCAGCGAAGAGCACTCAAGATTGTATTCCGCACCCTGCTTGCGTAGTCTGCGGTAGTTCCAATTAAGTCTAGCGATATAATTATAGCAGCCGAAGAAAAATCGTCTGCGCTGCTGTTCAAGTAAAGCGCAGTGCATTTCAACTCGTCGTGTACCCCCGTGCACACCGCGCGATTCCAATACCCACCGAGGTAACCTCCAGCCTCCCGGGTGTTTATTGTTCTCTGGGCAAAACCTACATAAAGAAGACCAGGGTCAATTATTATTTCGCCTCCAAACGCTGCCATGTCACTGCGAACCGAAAGCGCGAATAAATTATCCACGTCAAGCGAAAGAAGTATTTTGCGTGTATATATACATACATACAAGTGACATCGTTCGTTTCTTCAGACGACCAACGTTTTCGGTTATTACCTAAACCCATGCCTAAACGCCATGCATTGCGTATGTATTC
>JACLAC010006664.1_pt1 | contig 16427 bp, 7 predicted proteins | sample 8027881 | NCBI WGS metagenome assembly JACLAC01 (sample SAMN15725517, study PRJNA655200) | protist metagenome | isolation source: fluorescence activated cell sorting (FACS) single amplified genomes of... | place: Spain: Blaines Bay Microbial Observatory, Mediterranean Sea | collected 2016-01-19
CTGTGACCTTCAAACCAGCCACCAAGGGCATTCCGTCTGGTTTTTTGGCCCCCAGCAGACCTATTGGGCCGTGGCAATCTGCCGCAACCACCTTTCCAGCAGCGTAAGCTTTGTCAACCGCGTCGTACAAGTCTTGGTTTCCATAAAAGTCCGCACAGGTGCCGTGGCCGCCGGCTAGGTAAATTCCGTCGTAACCGAGAATATCCACTTCCGTCAACTTCTTCGAGTTCTTTGCCTGTGCTTGACCAGCTTCGTCTGCCATGAACTTGGTACATTCTGCAGTCATGAAATCACCCTGCATCGATCCCTGATCCCACGGAATTTCACCGCCGTTAATAGATATCATGTCGACGTCCATTCCTTTTTCTTTGCACATCAGATAAGGAACGGCAGCTTCTTCAAGCCAAGCACCGGTGTCGTGGTCGCCCATTTTTGTGGCGCTCGTGCAGATGATAGCGATCGTAGGCATGGTCAATGTTAGTATTGGTTGGTTGGGTGAAAGAAAGAGGCTTAAAAATTTGAATGAAGTTGTACTGTATTGAATTGAAATTATTATCCTTTTGAAAACCTGCCCTGAACATTCATTCATTTGATATCGATCGGATCTATCTCAGAACTAAAATATGTTCTGGATGGATGGCAATGGAGGGAGGGAAAAACAATTTCCATCCTCCTCCTTCTCTTGTTTTCTCTGCTGTGGTCTATGTTATTATAAATAATAATAAAATGAAATTATTTTTATTTTATTTATTTATTACTACACCTCGTCTCCAATTATACTTTGTACTGTGTACCTGTTTAGTTAAAATGAGAATTTACTTTTTTTTTTTTTAAATATAATAATATATGAGAAAATTCGCTATTTTTTATTTTGTATATTATACTATGCTATGTAACTGTTATACTGCATTTCGATGAAACCCCGAAAAAATATCTTCAAGAAGAAGGGTCTAAAAATAATGAATACAAAACCAAATAATAAGTTTTTTTCCATATTATTATCTGTATTTTTCATTATTCCAATAATGGTTTTTTAAAGAATAGATAGCACTGTTATTTAATATTGTTGTACAGATTGTTTGAGGTACCGGTACGGTACGGTGGTAGGTGGTACGGTATAATATTATACCGGTAGGTGGTAGGTGGCCATGTTATTTCACGAAATTAGAAAGTTTATAGATTGATCATTATTTTTTGTCTCTTTTTACAAAGTTTGTGCAAAATATCACAGGAGACAAATTTTGCGCATTTCATTATTTTTTTTAATTTTCTGATAGAATCTCAATTTCAACAGTGGCCTCCTCGCATGTCACGCCAGTGTTTTCCAACAAATTCTCCATTTCGATTTTTCCCTCTGCCGTAACCTCAGTGTCCACTTTCTTGTGCTGCACTGCACTTTGTATCGACGAGTAGTGCTGGAAAGGCGCCCTTGCGGTTGCCATTGACCACTTTTGAAATGTATCTCGCACGGCGCCTTTAGCACACGCAAAGACGAGCGCAGTGTCCTCCGCTCTCAGTTTATCTTCAATGTCGGATAGCATATGAAGACCGGAGAGGTCTATTCTATTCACAGGGGACAGGTCTACGATGACACTTCTAATCTCTTCTTCATTATCTAACGCTTTTATGGCGCTTAATTCGGTCATTATCTTATCTTCAAAGACGGCACAGTTTACAAAGAACAAAGAGCTGTCAAAGCGAATAATAAGAGAACCAGGGGGGCGGTAAGAGTTCGGAAACCGCTCAATGTCCCGCCATTGTCGCCTCTTTGTCATCTTTGGATCCTCGGCCTCCACCTGCCCCAACAGTGGCATGTGGGGAGACGAAGACTCGCGAATTATGTTCAAAATGGAAAAGCCTGTCCCTACAGCGACACCCAACTCAATACCAAGCGCCAGTGTTGCCACAAGAGTTGTTGCAAGAACAGCAAAATCGGAACGATTGACTTTCCAGGCTTGTTTGAACGAGTCCAACTTGATCAAACCAATCACTGAGATAATGATAATGGACGCTAAAGCAGAGTACGGGACGTACTCCATGCCTGGACTCAACACTAGCAGCACGAGTATAACCCCAAGCCCAGTAAAAAAGTTCGACAAGGTCGTTTTGGACCCCGCGTTTGCATTCACAGCGGTTCTACCGAAGCTTCCAGCGACTGGTATCGCGTTAAAAAACGCTCCAACTATGTTCGCAGCACCAATCGCTACGAGCTCTCTGTTCGGTCGCATGGCTCCTCCCTTGTCATAGACTTTTCCGACAGCATAGGACTCCGCAAACCCAATTAATGCTATGGTAATTGCTGGTAAAATGAGTTCCGGTATTCTCGCGATCACTGCTGGGTTGGACAGCACCATAGTTGGAGTGGGGATCCCAGATGGCTGCTTCCCAACAACGTTCACGCTCACACCGTTCGCAAGCATAACCGCCGCAATGGCAGACGCCAAGCCGACCACTACCAGTGCAGAGAATCGAGCAGCAACCGCCATAATCTTAAAGGCCACGGATTGTTTTTTTGGCCTAGCCAGAGGGGCAGAAAATTTCTTCTTCCATACCTTTAAAGCTATTAGGACTAAAAAGCTCACTGTCGATATCAAAATTTCTGCCACGTTGGAGTTATGAACTTGCGAGAGCACGTCCAGCACAGTCTCCACAGGGTAGTGGTGCCGGCCAATCTGGACTCCAAGGACGTACTTCATCTGGCTGGACGCTATAATTATTGCTGCAGCTGTGGTGAAACCGCCTAAAACTTCATGAGAAAGCAAGTGTGTGATGCCACCCATCTGCAGAAGCCCAAGAATTAACGAGGAGATGCCGGACAAGAGCGCCAACAGATGCGTTAGTGCAACGATGTCCTCTGGGGCTACGTCCTGCAGCGCATTTATAGCGCCAGAGCTGAGCAGTGATATCATCGCCACCGGGCCGACAGCGACTTGGCCCGACGTTCCGAAAAGCCCGTACACCAGCAAAGGCAGCGTGCTCGAGTAAAGCCCGTATATTGGAGGGACTCCCGCCAGTGTAGCATATGCCAACGATTGAGGGACTATCATAAAAAGAACTGCGATGGCCGGAACAATAGCCTCTTTGGCTACCACGGCGGCACCACGGTCTTTAACAACTTTCGCAATTGGAAAGATTTTATCCATTTCCAGTAAAGGGAGTTGGTGTGACTTCGCCTGTTTTCAATGTTTAGCTAATTAATTTGAACCAAAAGACTCTCTACAGAACTTTGAATGTACTCTTGTCCTCCTTCCATGGTGTTCAAAATTTATAATTATGCAGAGGAGACGAAAGATGTAAACAATACCAATACTGCTATCTCTAGAAATAAGATACCACCAAATAATTAATAGCAAAATAAAAAGCAGCAGCTGATGATAGAAGAACCAAACCAGCAAAATATAAAGCAGCAGCTGATGATGAAAGTTTATCTAAAATTCAACATTAAAATAGCATACTAGAACAGACTGACTATTCTATTAGTGGCAATTAGTGAATTGTCAAATAGAATCTACAGCTGTTATTTCAATATTCAATATGCAAAGAAGACAAATTGACTGCGAGGAGTCTATTTGGTACTATTGTATTCCTTGTATTTTTATTTTTAATATAGGACTACAAATGCAACCAACTGTGCGTGTAATTTGAGGCATTTATGGGTAACAAAAAAAAAGTAGTATAATAAGGACACAGTATTGAATAAATTTAGATTTGTTGATGGTTTCTTGTTTTTGGTACATATGCCCTTATTCCAATTAAAGTCGCATGCCCTGAAATTAGAAACAATTGGGTATAGAAAATCAACAACATTTTACATATAGATAGCATTGTGATTGTTTAAATTACAACAACAATTGTACAAAAAAAAAAGAAAGAAAACAATGATGATATATACTGGCTAGTAATAATATTAATGTACAATATTAAGAAGAAGTGTTTGAAGAACGTCATTCTTTTGTTCTAATTAATTTTGCGGTTGCAATTCTCTCTGATAACAAAAACCATTTTAAAGAATCAAAAGAATCAAAAGATCTAGATTTCAAGAAATAATTGTATTCCAACACCCGCATTTTAATTTTTTTACACAACAAAGGAACACAACTTCGTACAATGAGCGACCTTCCAATGACTAATCCCGATGCAGCCAAGGCAGTGGCGACCGAGTACAGCGCTGCAAACTTTCTGTTTGCCTTGGTTTTCAGTGGCGCTACTTTCAGCCTAGCCATTTATAATTCTGGGCTTTACCTTGTCCCTATTATGCAGGCTCAATTTACATTTGCGTCCAGCATAATGCTGAAAACATTTCTCAGCGCGGCCGCGACAAGTACCTTTGCATTCACGGCGATACATTGGTCCGGTAAAAACAAGCGCCTCTTGATATCAGAAGACAAGCACAAGGAGAACAATAAGAACGGTCTTTTTGCCCTTTGCATGGGCGGGCTAACGCTTGGAGCGGGAATTAGCGTTTCTGGGGCCTGCCCTGGCACATTGCCGGTACAAATTGGATCTGGATTTCTCCCTGAAGGGCTTTTTACGGTTTTGGGGGCCGTTCTTGGCGCATCCGTGTTCATTGCTCTGAAACCGTGGATGCAGAAAGTGCAGGTTCTTTGGGACTTCACGGAAGGCAAGAAGTACAGGTGCACTCTAGATGGCTGGACAGGCCAATCGCGCATATCGACTGGTCTTTTTGTCACGTTGGTATTTGCTGTATCTGCCGGAGTGACAGAATTACTTTCTCCGGGCATGGGAAAAGTAAACGTCTCGAAAGATATTGCCAGCACTCTTTGGTCTCCGTTCGTGTGCGGACCAATGATTGGGTCCTTGCAATTTCCCCTTATGCTTTCTGCGGGTAAACACCTGGGATCCAGTCCGGCTTATATGACCACAGCCAAGCTCATTTTCGGAATGTTCCCTTGTTCACCTAAACGGTTTCGCCAGAGAGCCGCTCTCAACGACCTTTGGGAATTTATTTACGTCCTACTCTCCGGCATTTTTGCCTTCATGTACGCGATAACACTCTGGACGTCGCGATTCCCAAGCAAGGACGGACAGTTCATAACGCCCATCGAGCAAATTATTGGTGGCTTCTTAATATTGTTTGGGGCAAAACTCGCTGGTGGATGTACTTCAGGGCACGGAATCAGCGGTTTAGGTCACTTGCGAATGAAAAGTTTCGTGGCTGTTGCTGCCATGTTTGCTGGTGGTATTGCTGTGGCATTAGTTCGAGGATTTTAATGTTCTATGCGTAAGTACATTTTAAATTCTGTAAAATACAGGTGAGATCATTACATTTATATAAATTACGTAAAAGTATATAGAAATAACACCCTATTTTCTTGTTAAAAAAAATACATATAAATGCGTCAATCAAGTGCTTTATTAATTCTTTTCACTATCCCTCACGCCGCCTGAAGTGAAATATAGACTCTATTGATATGTTCCCGCTTGTTTCTCCGACTAAATCAAACATAATATTGTCCAAGTCATCGTCACTGAGGGAAGGTTGGCGAAAGACTTGGACTACCATGTCGTGAAAGTCTTCTCTTTGAAAGCTGCCGTTTTCTTGAACTCTGCTGTTGAAAAAATTTATCGTTGCAGCTCTTTGCCTTTCCATTTTAACTTGGGCGTGATCTATACACATGCCAGCACCAAGCATAGAAATCCACCATCTCTGAATCACCCTTGCAGCCGCTTTTCGCTCTGCACAAAACAATTTTATCATGTGACCCATGTGTTTCATTCGCCACGTCCGCTGTATTTTTATTGCAGCTGCTTTTGCCACAGCCATATACGTACGTATAGTTCCTTTCCAAATTTTCCTCCAATTCCATCGTCGTGAAAATTTTTGAATCTTACAGATGGCTTGCCGTTTTGCGTAATATTGTTCAATCAGCACGGCCTTGCATGCTGCGACATCTTTTCTTGCTTTCAAGTGCCCGTACTTTGCCTCTACTTCTATTGGAGACAAGTTCCAACAAACCGAAAAGTCCACGTATGGGCCCAATTCCCATTGAACTTTGCCATGCAGCGCGCTACTTAGGGCAATTTTGCTTGCGATCTTAAACGGGTTTGGTGGAGATCGATCAGCCGGGCTCGTGATGAAGGGTACTGCGCGCCCAGTTCTTATTGACAAAGGCGCGCGCTGGGGCCCCAATCCTCCCCGGGTTGGAGTTTTAATAGTTGCGGTGCGTGGGCGTCTATTTGCTTTCCACTTGTAGTACGAATTGGTAGGCGAAAAACCCGAGGCAGTCGTTGGACGAGTTTGGCGTGTTCTCTTACCCGTGTAATTGTAGCGCTCTGCCCCTTTTAAGACCTCGATAAGGAACTCTGCATTCTGCGCTTCCTTTTCGTAATACAAGGGGGTGCCGGGGTGCACGTCGTCTTCGTTTGGTGCTACCTGCAGCATTGAGTCGAGAATGGAGACGCCTGCCTCAGTCTCACGGTTGAGAGTAGTCTTCTTTGCTGTAGTCGTAAACGAATTCTTCAACGATCGCTCTCTTTCACTGTTCATTTGTCTAGTCTTGGCGTTATAATTTAAAACCCTTACAGTGTTTTTTTTTGTCGTCCTTATCATTCGGTCAAACTGATTGCTGTGGTACATGTTCGACCGTTTGCGCGTATTTTCAACCACTCTCGATCTTGGCGAAGGGTGGAAGTTTATTGTTTTAGGCAATGGTCTTTTTGGGTACTTGGGAGTATGAAGGGGGAGGGTCTTTCTCATTTTATCCTCCTTCAGTTCCGGCTGAATAACTTTGCAAATATCAGGTTTACTGCTAGTTTTGCCAGGCCGCACCAGGCTCTTGGGGGTGTACTCGTCGATTTTAGGAGGCCGTCCTCTTGACACGGTTCGAACATTCCTTATCTTTGGGCCGAAAAAGTATTTTTCTCTGGACTTTGTATAACGTCTCTCAGTTTGTTTCAGCATGTCTTTAAGGACGTGTGCCCTTTCAGAAGATTCCCGTTTATTTCTCAAACTCGTGCATAAAAAGTGCTTCAATTCCTCAATACGGCATTGCTCTAATTCTTCTATTTCATAGATGGCGACGCTGCTCTCTAGATTAGCCCGAACTTTTCGTATAGAAGTTTTGTATTTATCATGATAACTCAAACGGTGATATTTCTGGTTGGGCTTCAGAACGTATGATAAGTCATTCTTGCTGTGCCTCTTCATATCGTTTACAGGTTGGCGTTTCCTGATCATTCTGCAAGATGCGCCGACGGGGAATGCCCTGCAGATATTGCCAGGGGCTAAAATAAATGCTCGTAAAGCAATGCATTAATTGTCGTCTTTGTTTTTTCAATTTTCTAATTCTTAAAATGCATTAAAAGAATGACATTCATGTTCTCGTATATGAATAATCGCTTCTGATGATCGACATCATCTTTCTGGTGTGATTTCTTTCTTCTGGTTTTCGTTCGTGTTGTTGGTTTTGATGTATAACCGATAAAAATATTTCTTTGTTTTTTTTTTGTTATTATACTAGACTATATACTCATAACCCTATATTATATTGTACTGTAATAGATAGGATCGTAGTATGTGATAAATTTCTTCACCACCACAACATCCGCCATCATATATCACATTATTTTCCCATTTTTTTACCATCATCATTTTCCAGGTATCCAGGTACAGGTAAGTAATACCAGGTACGGTACCAGGTACCGCCGGTATTTAGAATAAAATACACAGACGAAGGCAGTATAAATAACCAGTAGGAGAATGAGTTTTTTTTCCATTTTAGAAGAAGAAGAAGAAGAAAAAATAAAGAAGAAAGAGGAGAAGCATGAGAAGCATGAAGCATGTTCCTCACCCGCCGCGCACATTTTAATAGTCGTCTATTCTATTGTATTCTATTAAACACAATTTAAATTCAGCCAGTGGGGTTTACAAACGACAATGTAAACACTGATATTTTGAATATCTCTGTCAAACTTATCCATATATAGAATAGAGGGTGTTCGTCTGATAAAGGCCTGGTTCTTTAAAGAACAACTATGCCGACTTCACTTGAAATCCAAATTCAAGCAAAGTCGAACGGGAAAGGTTGCAGTTTTTGCCCAAACGTAAACCTAGACCCGGAACTCGTGCTAGCATATGGTGAAACTGTGTGCTCGCATTGCAAAAGCATCCGAAGCGATTACAACGGGATTATAAAATCTAATGCCAAGAAAGAATTTTTGCTGACTGACTCTCTTCTTGAGCAACTGGCGTTCAAAGAAAAGCCAAACCCCCGTAACGCGTTTTTTAAACCGATGAAAATCTACTTGCGGAAACATGTCAAGAATTTAGCCGAATCCCTTTACGGGAGTTTGGAAAAACTAGAAAGGGAGAAACAGAAGCGGGAAGAAAACAAAAAAAACAGGAAGCGAAAGAAAAGCAATTTTTTCCGGGGTGTTGAAGCCAGCCAGGGTGGTAAGGTGAATCGTTTCGGGGTTGTTGCCGGTCTAAAGAAGAAGAAAAAAGGGCCGTCCTCCTCCGTTGATCCAAAACTATTAGAAGTGGAAAACGACCCGTTCAAGCAGTTGAAAAAAAGGAGAACGTTCGCGTCAAAAACGGGACGATTTGGTGTAGGCGGTCTTTCTGGCTCAGCAGAGCTTAGTGGCCTTGCATCTTCTAGCAAAAGACTTGGACCATCCCAGCTGGGACTCGCGTCACGAAAGCGGGAAAAAGAAAGAAAACGGGTAAGAATAGTTGGAAAGGGGTTCATTAGTTCCCACATACATAAGTTTACCTCGGAGACAAAAAATGGGAAGACGATTGAAAGATGCGAGTGTGGATTAAAGCGAGAGTACGATGAAATGTAGCGACTTAATTATCTAATATTTCTCTTTAAAAAACAAATTATCTTAATATTTCTCTTAACTTCATTTTTAGACTTTTTGCTTTTTACCAATATTTTACCCCATCGCAGCAAACGATGCCAGGCAAATAGTACAAACTTTTTCTTTCGCACACTCATTGTGGCATGCATGGCCACACTTATAAAACAGAATTCGATCGCCTTTCGAATATCCAGTCCCACACCGTGGGCACAGATCCCTTCCAATGTACTCGGATTCGGCGGTCCCTCCCGTGCCCCCGGCGCTTCCGTCCTTCCCGCCACCGCTTCGCCGTTGCAAACTCGTTGCAACGCCCCAGTGGCATCCCTCGTCCTCGTAAAAGCGGTGAAAATCCTTGTCAAGGTTCATCAACCCTTCCGTATCCTGCCCACCAGATTTGATAAAATTTTGTATCCCGGCTGGCAGGTGTGACAGATCTTTGTTCTTCCCGTAACGGTATTCATATTCGGCGTCCTTTATCGCCCTGATCTGGGGAGCAAGCACGGTGTCTTTCTTTTTCCACAAATAATTATCCAGCGTCGAGAGCGCACCGTCTATCGCTTTCCTTTGCTCCTCCTTGTTGCTGTGTGCTGTCATAATGATCTTGTACACCTCCGGCGGTATGTACTCTCGTTCGTCTTCCGAGAACGCTTCTATGAGGGCAAACGAAGGTTTTGCGCCGATACTTTGAACAATGCCACCAAACGCAAGTATGAACATCTCGTCCGCAACTGCCACTTCCAATTTCATGAATTTTCTCAGCATGGCATCGAGCGAGCTTGGGGAATGGGCTGAGACCATCGCAAACAACGCTTTTAGAAAAGATTTATTCTCTTCAATACATTTTATTATTATATCAATTGCAATGTTCGCTGACTTTTCTATTTCGCGAACCAGAGTCTTTCGGTTGAAGTTAGGCTTCTTTGATGAATTTTTTGTAAGCTCCGAACTCTTCAAGACACCTACCTTTTTGCTCGCGTCAGACATTAGATACATCAATGCAGGAAGATACGAACGTTTTGAACAAAATTTCCGCACCCAGTTGGAGTCGCAATCGGTGTTCATAATGATTCGTTCAACGGTGCTATCGTTCTTTGCGTCCATTTCAAGTTCGAGCCAAGATTTTAGAAGAAGGGCGTTGTCTCTGCAGTCCGTTCCGGTCGCGTCCACCGCGCCGTGTGAAAACAGCTGCTGCAACAAAGAGTTGTACCATGATTTCCATTTGCTCGTGCTTAATTTTCCACCTTCGTACGCGGTGTTGTCCCCCAAAAGCAGAAAAATCAACCAAGGCGAAAGCCATTGGAACCAAGAGAGAAGGAGAGAGATCGTCTTCTTTTCGTCGTGTTCAACCAGGCGAAGAAGAACGGTTGGTTGACACAAGCAAGACAGGGGTGGTATCGGTGATGCATCTTCCAGGGTGGAGTAGAAAGTACTTTGCCAATGAAACAGCGCCGCAAACAGCCTGTCATTATCGTCTTGGTTGAGCGCGGCCGTAAACAAGCGGTGGGAACTCCCGCCAGTGTAATCTACCAGATGAGGCTGCAACGCGTCGAACAGGCCGGAAGACTTTCTTTTCATTACAGTAATCAAAACTCGATCGAAATCTAAAAAGTTGCCGTACGTGCCAAAAAATGAAATCAGCTGTTCATCGTCCCACGGCAACAGGTACTTGCCGTCGACGGTCGTGATGCCCTGGCCTCCATTGTTGTTTTGGTTCGCACAATGTAATTCAAAGTAAATAGTCGCAAGCTCGACTGTCTTTGCACGCTCCGAGTCTGTTAGTTGTCGATCCATTGGAATCTCTTCCAGTGTACTCTCCAAATCTTGCGCACCACCTTGCTCATCGCCCTGGTCCGCACCTTCTCCTTCGGGAATAGTGTCTTTCACTACTTCGGCTCCGCTAACCGTCTTCTCTTTGGACGGGTCGAACGATTTCACAAACGATCCAAGTACGGGTTCTGCGGATACTAGCTGCCCCCGTTGCAAGTGGACCAATGTATAGTCGTATACGATACGCGTTAACATTGGATCTGGAAATGCCTTTCCCGCCGTCTTTTTGTCAGTGCTGCTTCGATTCATCATTTTTATTTTCTCAAAACCATCACCTTTTTCGTACACTACGTGGGCGGTTCGTTTCGACCGTAAATCGCTGAGTGTGTGCCCTTCCTTTGCTTTCAAAGTCACTGGGACCGTGGCCGTGGCGCTAGCAAACCAGTTGACCAAGCTGCTTGTGCCAGACTTAATTTTCGATTGGACGGAGTCATCAGCAACGGACTTTCTTACATTCTGCACGTATTGATCAAGCTTGTCGACTTCGGACACGTCGAACTCTTCTCGTTTTTTTTGGCGAATTTGCTGCCAAGGTTTCGATGCCGGTCTCCGCTGGAGAGCCAAGTCTTCCGCAGCAGTATCTGCAGTTCTAGAGTTATCACCCCCTTGCCCAGCCGCCTTATCGTTTGCATCCAGTATTTGTGAGGATGATTGTGCTTCTGGAAACAGCAAGTCCGCCTTGAAGCTCTCCACCGCCTTTGATGCCCCGGACACCGTTCTGCTCAGAGCCCCCTGGGCCGAGTCAATAACATCTTCTATTTTTGCCGACTTTTTTTTCTGCTTCTTCTTCTTGACAGCAGATACCCTGCGCGGCGCCGGTAGCCCTCCGTCTTCTAAGTCGCCGATGGAGACCAGACGCTCCCTTCCCCCTTTCTTCTTCTTCGCCTTTGCGGTCCCACCTTCCGTGCTCCCACCTTTCTTCTTTTTCTTCTTTGACTTTTTGCTGCCAGTACTGGCAGGCGTGGACGCGGCCGTTTCTATCCTGGACGCCGCGACCCTTGAGGCGACTTTGGCGTCTTCAAACGTGTCTTCTCCAATTTTTGAGTGGCTCTGCTGAATGAATTTTACAATTTCCTCACCCCATTTAACAAGATCATCCTGGTTCTCTACTTTTACAGGTATTTCGCTAGGCAATTCCACGGGCATATCTGCTTTGTGGGCCATATATTTAATTCGGTAATACCTACGGGCGTTCGCGTTGTCGGTGCTTGTGCCGTCCTCCCCATTGCTGTCCTTCCACCGCGCCACGACGTCTTCGAGGATTTTCTTGAAAAGTGCGATCGATTCTTTCTGGCTTTCTTCCGACGTTTTGGTGGGATCGGCGTCTTCTGCGAAACTTGACAAATCCTGAATGCCATCAGAGACGCGCTTCAAAATCTCGATTGACGACTGGGGACTTCGGAACGGCAACGAATTCTGAATTTCGTACGGAGCAACTACTTTCTCGGTATCTTTTGCTCTCCTCATCAAATCGAGGAAGTTTTGGACAATAGCGCTGTCTTCTGCACTGTTTTCTTCTCCCCCCTCATCCTCTTCGGCCCTGTCTTCAGGCAGCTCGGATTGCAAGCGTCTATGAATCTTTTGCAATACCACCCGATTATTGATTTCGTGCTCCACGCACGACTTCAGGCACCAGTCGAGCGGCATCCGAGAAAGGTACTGGCTGTGGAGAAACGGGACAGTCTCTAGTGCAATGACTCGGGACAAAGCGCGCTGCTTACCGTGAAGTACGTAGAATGCCGCGTTGTTTTCGCTGCACGAGCTTCCGCTTAGTGCTAAATCATGAATTTCCCCCAAGTCAATGTGCCATTGCAAAACCCGGGCGCCGGTAAACACGGGCATGTCAGTATTGATCAAGAAGATCGTGGAGGAGTTCCAACTCAACAACAGTGCTTTGGCTTCTTTGCTGAAGTCTCCCCCAAGCGACGATCGGAAACGCATTACACGCCCAAAATCTAGAGACGGCTTTTCGGTGGGGTCGGATTCCGTCTCCAATAAAAAGCAGGTTTGCTTCATTTCCAAGGTGGGTTTCAATGTGCAGAGGACGGTTTGAGACAGCCCATTTGCTAGCCACACCCGACGCCCAGGGCGCGCCGCGTAGATGAAAAATGGGGATTTGCTCGCCTGGGGTCCGACGGCATCTCCTTGCCCGGCCGCCGCGGCCTTTTTGTCTTGCTCTGCGGTCAATGATTTCATCAAGGTGGAGACCTTTTGGTCCTCTGGTTCGCAGAAGCAAGCTCCGAACGGGCCATCCCGCAGCTTCCGTCCTACCTGCTTCGGCTTTACTATGCTTGTCTTGTCGCCGCCAGAGCTGCCTACGCTATCGGCCTCTAATTCAAAAACAATACAACGCTTTCTTGTGGAAATTAAAACCCACTGGACGGCATCGAACACTTGAAAGTCCAGCTGGACGATCGGACTCTCGCCACGATAGTAAATCTCCGGCTTAGAAAACAGGGAGGTCACCTTGTTATCGCTGAGAATTATGCTCGAGACCACCCCCTTGGTGTCCCCAGAGAACAGGCGCTTTCCACCGTAGTCCCACTTTAAAGAAGTCACGGTGGAGCCTTTGTGCACTGTGTTCGTTTGCGTAACCTCCTGCTTCTGGCGCAGGGACCCCAAGTTGAGCTTCACTATTCGTATTGTCCCGGACGACGAACTCAGCGCTAACTTCTTCCCGTCCCTGCTAAAGGAAACGCGAGTCACAGGCTCCCCTACCGACGCAGTTGTCTCCACCAAATTCAACTTGTGGGTTGCGTTGCTGCTGTAGGATTCTCGCCTTTCAAACAAGTAGACGCTTCCAGTGTTAGCACCGCAAGCCAACAGGTGCCGAGACACGTCTATGCAGGTGTAATAAATACGCTGCCCCAGGTTGGGAAGTTCCAGCCTGTCCAAGAGTAAGTGCACTTCCGAATTTGAAATTGAAGCGGTTGGGACACCTGCACCCGTTCCTGCAGAACTACTTTCCTCCCCTCCGGCGGTGGCCATCGTTCTCCTGTTCACTGAGCTGCTGAGGGAGGAGGGTCGAGAACAGCGACGATCTACTGCCGTTTAAAAACTATTCAACCACGGAAGCCAATGCAACTACAAAGGAATAATAAAATCTTTTATCGTCTATTCGTGGTGTCAGTGTAATTTTCATCCTTCATAATTTTTATTACATGTGAACACCCCACCCCCCTCCCCCGACCTTCTATATTTATTTGCTGATCAACACAGCTGATCCCAGCAGAGGTCCGTCCATCAGATCCTTTCCTTTGTTGTTGCCACTCACTCTCACTCACTTGACTTCTTCACTAGACTCATTCTATCTCCGTCTCTCCGTCCGTCCTGATGATGTTACACTATTGTATATATTATTAATACACCTATCTATATACGTACTTATAATATTTTTAAATACAAATCAACACAAAAAAAAACGAAGAAGAAGAAAAAAGAGGAGAAGAGGAGTAGAAAAAAATCTTGCGCTGCCTGATGACAATATTAATAAAAACGGGTTTGAAGAGTATGTTGTATAATTGTAAAATTAGAAAACAAAATACGAAAAGGGCAACCCTGGTGATTGATTTGAAACCGCTGTTGTTTTAAAAAAAGTAGTACTACTTGAAGAAATAATTTGTATCCTTTTCCTTTCTGAAGCTATGAGCAACGATGCAAAACCGGAAGCCGAGAAGGAACATTCTGCGGCTGCCGTACGGGACGAGCTCATAGAGAATGAATTCGTATGGGACTCGCTTATGTCAGAAAAAGACTCGGGGAAAAAAAAAAAGAAACGGGTGAAGAAGAAGAAGGTTGCGTCTAAAAAACAAGATCCGGTAGAGGTTGCTGACCATCTATCTTTGCTGTCGGCCGCGAAACATATTTGCTGGAGCGGGGAAATTAATCACTTTCGAGACGGGGTATTGGCGGAGTCCCACGCAATATTTGTAGTGTTTTTCTGTCTTGCTTTCCCACTGTATCAGATTCTTGCGATGGCGGTCGCGTTCGTTGCAGTGCGGAGAATTTTTGCTGAAGGCGTAAAAACAACAACTTTGACCGTTGTGCTTGTGCAGCTGTTCCGCTCGATATTTATTGCCCTGTCAAGAAAGGACGACCCGAAGGACAAAACCCCACCCACCCTGTTAGCTATGGAAATTTTGGATGCCGACCAAGTTACGTACTTTCAGTTCGTATTTGATGCTATGTTTGCTCTGTCTTTTGCGTATAGTTGGTTGAGTATAGGAAAAAACTGGGATGCCTACCACGGCACGAAAATGGCGGTTTTGATTATGCTGTATGCAATGATCCATAATCCAAAGTTTGGAATGGTCTATTTGTTCAAGCTGAGGGGATGGCTGTAGGGGCGGGGAAAACGCGCGTCGTAGTTTTAAATTTATATCAGGTTTCTTTTTAAAAACAAAAGGCAAAAAATTGGCTGTTAGTTAAGTAATTTTATTTCTTGAACTGCGGACTTCAAGACGAAAAATTGGCTGTTTATTTAAAAGCAATTTACTTAAATAACAGCCAATTTTCTTGTAAAAAATAAAATAAAATATGTTCTATGCCATATGATACTTAAATAACAGCCAATTTTTTTGTTTTACAATATATAAATTGGAATCTTGACCAGAACTTGGGGAGGATCTCCAATAGGAGGAGATATTGTTCTTGAACTGACACCTTCTTTTTATATATTTTAATTACTATAAAATAACAGCCAATTTTCTTGTTTTTTAAAATACAATAAAATTTATCGTCTTCACACATTTCACCCCTTCGTCCATGGTGTCCGTGAATCGTAGTAATTCCCGTGGTACTCTCCCGTAAAACTAATATTCGGAGACGAAACGGATCGATCATTCTCTATCTTTCCAGTGGACCAGTGCCGATACAATTTCCCAAATTTCCCAGACTTGGCGTTTCCAAGCAATATCTTCGGCCGGGAGTGTTTTCCCAAAGTCATGTGCTTGGAGTATGTCAAATTGCTCACATAGACTTCTGAACGAAATCCACCAGAAGCTTTCTTTTCTGGTGACATTTTGACTGTATTTTTTCCACCGTGTTTAAATAGATACTTGTTCTTTGCAGGCCGTGTGCGAATACCGGGAGTGCCCCACATTGGATGAGCGGGTACAGTGTGGCCGCAATCATGTATTTCTAAGACCCGCGGACCAAAATCGTCGGACGTCGTGGAATTCTTGTCTTCGTCCTCGTCATTTAATAAAGCTTCGGTATCTACCCACCGCGGAGAAGAGGAGGGCGATGGCATTTTCTCCACTTGCCCACTTCCCCCAATTGCCGAATTTTCGCTCAAAAGGGACGAATTGTCCATTTGGCTTTTCTCTGGTTGCTCCATCCAATAACTTCGAACGTTCGAGAGTTGCCTCAAAAAGTTTCGCCGGACTGTGAAAACACTACTGGCTGCTAATCCGCTGCGGTCAAACCCCAGCTTATCGACGATGGTTGACTTCTTTTTTCGCTTCACTTTCTTCGGGGGCTTTGATCTTTCCTCCTCTAACTGCTTTTTTCGTTCCATGATCTTGTTCAGCTCTAGTCTATTCAATAGCCGTAGCTTTTCCTTTGTTGAATCAAATTTCAAATGCTTCATAGTGGCGTCCATGTATTCTTCCAACGTCGGTACCCGGCGAGAATATGTGACGGGGTCCAGAAGAGCGTTTATTTCTTTTTCAGTGGTCTCCAGAGTATACTTTTTTGCTCTTTTACTTCTCAATACATTTTTGGTCCGCTTTTCTTCTGCGACGATCAAGACGGGGCTGCCAGAAGAGGCCTTGGAA
>JACLAC010019419.1_pt1 | contig 16413 bp, 10 predicted proteins | sample 8027881 | NCBI WGS metagenome assembly JACLAC01 (sample SAMN15725517, study PRJNA655200) | protist metagenome | isolation source: fluorescence activated cell sorting (FACS) single amplified genomes of... | place: Spain: Blaines Bay Microbial Observatory, Mediterranean Sea | collected 2016-01-19
AATATTGTTTGTATTATTGCAATAACTCGAGCCCTAGACCGCCTGATCAAAAATCAGATAGTCAATCAAATCCAGCTGAAACAATTCAGGATTTTATCAAAATTGGATTTACGCTATATTTTTAACAACCTTTATCTGTGAATCGATAAGTTCAATTTTTTTAAAACAATCCTGCTTTTGAATACGAGATCACTATTAATATCGGAGCAAAATGAGAGAAATCACAAAAGGCTATTGGTTTGTCGCTGTTCAGGACGTACTGAAACCGGATGTTTGGAAGTCATGCCTGCCAGCATGGGAACAATATGTGGCAAGTTCTAAAGGTATATGCAATCCCATCTATTTCGGCCCTCCAGCAGCAACTTTTGAATCAGGCATTTCAAAGACTATGGCTATTGTGGAGTTTCCCTCTTTGGAGCAAGCCGCAAATATCCGTGCTGAAGACAAAGCATATAATCCAGGTATGATTGAGGCTGATGGTACTTCTGTAGAAAACAAAGTCATACGTGACTTCCGGATTACAGATATACCTTCAGGCTGGATGAAACCTGGCCATGGCTACTGGATCGTCTGGGTTAGAGAAATTAAAGATAAAGAAAGTTTGGCAAAAGTAATGCCGGTTTGGGAAGAATATGTCGCGTCTGGCGCATGCATTGTTCACCATCTCAGACCACCCCATGCGATTTATGAAGATGGCCGTATGCTTCCCTTGGCGATTTGTGAGTTTCCATCTTTACAAGCTGCTATTGACGCTAGAAATAGTAAGGAATACAATCAAGATGTTATAGGTGCCGCTGGCAAACCCGTTGAAGAAATAGCTACGAGAGACTTTCGCATAATCGAAGCACCTAACACGAATTAGTTTCATCTATATTGTTTCCAACACAGGCGGATGATTTTATAATTTTTTGCACGAAGTGAACATTGGGGTAGTAAGTTTTGGACGATATTATCTCTACTTTTTTACCGCACATCTTTTAGCGAAATGAATTTTTCCGTTTCATATCGCATCACTGCACACTTTGAAACGAAGCCTCTTGGATAATGTGAATCTCGCATTCCAATTTGCAGATTTTGGGCGTATTTATCCCTCTAATAACCAGTATTTATCTAGGTTATTCCAATCAGCACATCGGATTATGATTCCGTTACTCTTAAAGAGCAGAATATAAATTATAATTCAGATCTACTTATCTCCTTAAAATTATAAACAGATCCAAAAGATAATTTCGCCGTTACCTCACAATTCTAGAATAGACTACCATCTTCTACCAAATCCCCTAAAGATAAATAAATTTATAATATCATTAATTATTTTTAATTTAATGATTATTTCAAAGGCTTCTTCAACTTAAACTATTCAAATTGAGTTCAGAGAACATGACTCATATAGCATTGAAGTCACACATATCAATGTTGGAGACACTATCGAATGGTTGCCAAAGAATGAAGGCCACAATGTAGAATTTCTGACAGGTCCTAATATGAGTGTGCTTCCACTGAAATCAGAAATGGACGAGATGCACTCACTAGTCTTTATAGTTCCTGGAGTTTATTTATCCGGTTGCACCCCGCATAAAAATATGGGGATGTTGGGCTTGATTATTGTTGGTAACGATTTTCACAATTTGGAAGAAGTCAAAAATATTCAATTACCTCACGTTGCAGCTTCTGTTTTGAAACGATTAATCAAAATTTCACAGTCAGATGGTCTAAAGTTGTAATCTTACGAATTATCTGTATTTGCCAAACTTTCTGTCATTAAATTATAAAAGTAATATTTATAATTCAGTAAATCTGGTAACAATTGATGCTTGTTTTAAGTGTTGATCAATCGGAACCTTTTTAGGCTTAATTCTCCCTGAGATTGCCGGAATTTCACAATGTACTTTTTCTCAAAAATTACACATTGGGACTGAGTGATTTGACTCAGCATCCAAACTTTGCATGTCTTTTGACTACCATCTAAAAGATTGTTATTGAGACTCAAATCTTTGGTCAATTTCCAAGTAGCAAAATCGAATAATACAATAACCTCAAGAAGCGTTGCGAAGCCACATGTCTACAGTATTATCAGCAACCGTTGAAATGAAAGATCCAGAAAAGTTTAAGGAGTATTCGCCCAAGGCAATCGCATCAATGGAGCCATACGGTGGTAAGTTGATACTACGTGCAAAAGTTGAAAAAGCAATTCATGGCCCAATACCCCATCAAGTTATTGCATTATTTGAATTCCCTGATTCTGCGACTATAGATACTTGGTATAACTCTGATGAATACCAGGCACTCGTTTCACTACGTGATGAAGCTGCAGTTATTCGATTTGCCATAGCAAAATCTTTCTAACTGACACCTCAATATTGACTCCACTAGAACATTGGTAATCAGGAATGTTGTGGAGTCAGCCACCTTCATTTAACCCACACTACTTACTGAAAAGATTTCTCAAAAGTATACATTGAGACAATCTCACTAAGTGATCAATTCAGCCTAATTCAATTTTATCTCAGCAAAAATAATTAGAAGATCTACCAACTCAATTTAGCCTGTAGCTATCAGTTTCATGTTGTGAAAACCTTTTAAACACTGTAGGCATCAAAATCACTTATCTCGCCATGCCAGCAGTACCTATCTACTTTTAATGTATGGAGTACTGCTAATACTCTGTGCTTAACTTTCAAGTAGCTAACTCCAAAGAATTCAGCATCTCTTAATAGTTCAAATCACCCTTCTCTTCTCTAGCAAGCTTCACCTTCAGTTCATGAGCCCTCAAAACAGACGACCAGTTACCCAGAGAAAGGTTGATCCACAGGAATTAATTAACAAGCCTTTTGAGGTTATCCAGATCCGTCTGCATTGCTTCCAGCAATGGTATCTCATGATAAGGCTCGAAGATTTTTAGTTGTTTGGCGAACTGATTTGTAATCTGAGTGATTGCTCTTATTCACTGGCCTTGAAGGCTATCTCTTTCAGTTCAACACATTGTTGGACAGTCGAATTGCTCGCATTTACAAACAATCTCTGCGGACGTTCTGAGCATCTTGGAAGGAGGATTTCAACATAGCACTTCTGATTAGTTCGTAAAACATTTCAGCGGGATGCTTGTTCTGCTCGCCAGTTCGGAGAACAGCCTGTATTACATTGGCGTCAACTTGATACTCTTAGATAAACTGCGGCTGTTGGATAGTAAGATTCGGGGATGCATTCATCACAATTCGCCTCAATAGGAAATTGAGCTCGGGTAAAAAATGAATTAACGAGGGTAACAAAGAAAGGGTGTGGCTCTTTGGTCTACATCCCCATTGCCGAGGGTCTGCTTTTTTATAGTTTCAAAAGAATTATCTGATTCCACTTGGTTTATTTTCCTAAACAAATACTTTTTCCCACCAGCAGTCAGATTATCTTTAAGATTACTCTCATAGGTTTTTTCAAACTGTTCTTGGCTTAACCTCACTGACCATAAATCTAACCAGTGCAGAACCAGATAGTTTCAAGTTTTTTGCATCAAAAAGAATGCTTTCTAAAATCGGTGTTTACTCAGTGTTTATTGACATCAGAGAGTAAGTGAGAGTTTTCATTTCCAGTAGCTAACAATTCTGGATACAAGAGGGATTGTATGCAAGCGTATATGTTAACTGACCCTAGCACTATATTCGTCATCTTTCATTAATTTAATGAAGAAAAGTGCACTTAATGCCCAAACAACACAAAGTACATACATATTAAAAGTGAGACCAATATTTTTGGCTGTATAGCCAACCACAGCAGGACCAAATATAAAGCCGGAAAAACCAAGCGTTATTAAATTTGATACTGCTAAAGAAATTGGTTCATTAGTTACTTTAATTGCCTGCCGTATTACAATAGAAATAAAGTTAGCTGTAAATAGTCCAAATAAAACTAACGCAGGTATAATTACATATAGGTTTGAGGTCAATATACTTAGGAACAAAACTATAGATCCAATAACTGGCAAATATCCTCCCACAAACTTTTCACCAAATATTTTAATAATAGAAATAGCTGTTAATCTTGCAATTATTTCACCTGAATTAAAGAAAACAATAACTAGGCCACCTAGGAATAGTGGTGCCATTAAATCTTTTGTTAACCATAGTGCAGACCAGTCAATAATAATACCAAGAGTAGCAAAATTCATCATAAGCAATGTACCAAATATTAATATCTTTTTTTCAGGTATTTTAAACTTATCTACAAGATCATCATCTTCCTCAACCCTTGGCATTCCCAAAAAATAAACTACAATCGCAGACATTAAAATTATAATACCCATTACAGAAAATGTAATCTGTGGATCGATATCTTTTTTTATCACATAAGCCGCTAGTAACGCACCAGATAAAGATCCTGCGCTTGTACAAGCCTGATATAAAGGTGTATAAATTTTATTTGTTTTACTCTCTATGTACGAAACTAGACTCTGATTAGTTGGAAATACAAAGCCAACAGCTATTCCAAATGGAAAAGCAACAAGCATAAACATTGAATAAGAATTGACTGAGACAAGTAAAAGAGGACATATAGCAAGAATAATCGTACCAATTATAATGATATTTTTTGCACCGATTTTCGGAGCAATTATTCTTCCAGTTATTTGGTTGCTCAAAAGATTGAAAATACCAAATATAAAAAGCCATAATCCCAAATCAGTCTCTGTAATATTCAGTCGATCTAAATTCCAAGGAATGTAAACAAAATAAATCCCAATCGTAAAAAGGAATACATACATATTTTGCATTGATGATATAATTGAGTTTCGGTAAATTTTAGATATTTTCATTAGATTTTAATTAATTTTTTCAATTGAATGTATCATTTAAATATCCAATCTGAATTATGAATAATCTATGTTAACAGTATTCCCTAATAACATTGAATCAAGCCAATTTAAAAAGCTACTAGTTGGTATAAATTGTAAAATATGTTAGCCTGTCCTCGTATTAACCCCAATCACATTAAATCTTACTAACGCTGGTTCAGAGAACTTCCGGGCTTCCTCTTCAAAAATGAATCATACCAGATCACCAGCTATCCCTGCTCTAAACACATCTTCTACTTCTCCACGTAATTTCATCCGAGTGTACTCCCATTCATAGGGAGCCTCACGCAGTCGAGTTGGTCCATTACGCACATCCATTCCCATCTTGGCAGAGGCTGGATAGTGGCTGTAGATCATCATTCGGCGGGCTTTGCCCGAAATGTTAGGTCGAGAATTATGAACAAGTAGAGATGAAAAGAAAGCGACTGAACCCGCAGGTAAAAGCAAGTCTTCTCCACCCTCAAAATCAAGTAAACTTGGTTGGACCTGCAGACCAATATCAACAGATTCATGCTCAAGGTGAGACTTATGGGTTCCAGGCCAGATGTGAATCGGTCCAGATTCAGTGGGACAATCATCAAGAGTGATCGCTGAGGAAATGATACTCTGTGGGTAGTTTTCAGCTTGATAGTAGGCCCAGTCATTATGTACTGGGAAACGATCCGTGTAACGGGGAGTCGTTTCAAAGCCGAAAGAAAGTCCCGGCATCGGTTGCTTGTAATTCAACTTTTCTTCCATCAGGATTGGCTCTTCGTTCATCAATGTGCGCATTGGGTCTAGCAAGCGAGAATCTCCTGAGATTTGGGCGAGGTAGAGTGAGAGATCGATAATCGGCTGAATCTTACGAACCAGATAACCTGAATCATTCTTGACCAGATCTAGACGTCTACTCTGGCGCTTGAGGGAATTCGAGGAGTTAAGGATCAACTCCAGGATCATATCGGCTTCCTTGCGCATGCGTTGCACTTCCTGATCAGAAAAAACTCTCTCCATCACCACGTAGCCATACTTCTGGAAATATTGGTTCCAGTTATCTTGATTAGTTGTCATGATCTACCCAAATTTGTTATGTTTGCTAAAAAACCTAATTTGAGAAAGAAAAGAGTTTCATTCTCGCTTATTAGAGAAGCAACGCCCGTACTTTAAGGAAAATAAACATGAGCCTAACAGATTTTTTCCAGACCCTCTTCAATAAAGCCCGCTTTGCCACTTGGACTGAGGACGAACAACTCGCTTTGTTGAAGATTGTGGACGATTTATACCGAGCCGACGGGAACTATGCTGCAGAAGAACTGGAAGATTTTCGCAAGAAATTATCTATCTCTGCGGTCTATCAGGAGGATCTCGAACATATGTCCGTGGACAAGGCAATGGTTATTTTGAAAGAAGATCTTGGCAAGCTCGATCTTGCTTATACGATCCTAGCAGAAGCTGTTTACAGTGATGGACGTTTCGTCCGGGAGGAACGAGAATACCTGGATCAACTTATCAGTCGATATCAACTGGATGGAGCACAACTCGAGAAGCGTCTGAATCGTGAGTTCCACAAGGATGGCAACGAAGATTTGACTTAAAATCCACACTTACAAAATTGACAGCAGTTTACGCTGAAAAAAAGCTTTTAGGGATGTATCAAATCTTAAATGCCTTCACATTAACAATTATATAGTTTTACAGGATGTACAACACTGTTTTCTTGAACCTCTTAACAATACATTTAGTCTATTCAATTGCCCTGCACTCTTTCCTGACAAAAATAAGTTTAGCTCAATGCCCAGCCAATAAGCGAAAAGAAGCTCTCAAGAAAGATTGCTGTTATTCCTTTGATGCTCTAGCGAACAATTGAATCTAGCTCGTTCAAAGAGTTCAAGAGTTTACAAAACAAAGCTAAGTCTGATCTACGATAACTTATTTTTTCTCGGCTAACCCTTCTCTTCAAAAGAAAAAATCAATTACAGTCATCTCAATCCATCAACTTTAATTGTAAACAATTTTTCCAACAGTTTAGAGGTGACATGGATCAATTCAAAAAAATCTGCAGTTTGAATCATCAAGCATATCAGTTTAGGTAGTTTGGCTCTAGCAATCTTGGCTCCTAGTGTAGCCTTTAGAGAAATTTCTGAAGTTGACAGTTTTTGTCCAAATAAGTGGTCAATTTCTGAAGTTGACTATTTTTTGAAATTCTTACCTTGGGTGCTGAAATGCTAATTCCCAAAATTAGCAGATCCTGTCCAAGCTATTGGAGATCATCCGCAGGTTTTTACTGTGCAAAGTTTTTCTTGAAGAACTGAATAGAGTTTAACTCAATTCAGTCTTTTTAATGTTAGCTTAATTGAAATCATGAAGCAGCATTTCAAAGACTGGAAAAATTCTGGACTGATTTTAAAGCAGACTTCTTCAGAGAAGGTTCAGTCGAGAGATTGAGTTTTGTTGTTGTTTGGTGGGGGCTATGATTTCTTCCCCATTTTTGCTTCTTTTGTCTGTATCAAAAGCAATCAGCCCCCTCACCCTTCTAAATTGAGGCAGGATTAGTTTATTTTCATCAGAGCCCCTTCAAAGGAGCAAAGAGAACCAGCTCTATGTATGCTGGTAGCATTGATTCTACAAACGTTATCACTTTTTAATTTGGACAAGCTCGCCGAAAAAACATTAGATCATTCTTTGGGCCTTCCCTGGGCAAGTGCTAGTGGCCAAACTTCACCACTTCCATTTTTGCGCAGTAACCATGACGAAATCGCCAGAGTCCACCCAGACAAGATAACATCATCGACAAGCAAGACAGGACCAGAGAGAATTTGATCTCTGAGCGGAGCAAGTGATCCATCAACGTTTCTAGCTTGCTGGAAGCTGTTGTTGAATTTGTTTTGTTCGGGCCGTGAGTCAGTCTTCTCAATTGCTACTCTAAAAGATAAATTCAAAGCCTGCGCAAGTCTTTTAGCAAAATCTGGAACCAGCGTTGGATTCCGTAAAGATGGGACACAGGTTACCCATGTTGGAGCTGGCTGGGGGTCCCACTCCTTGAGCATAACTACGCAAGCATCGATCAACTCATCAGAAAAGTACTGTTGTTGATTTTTGCTAACATTCACCAAATCTCCTAGACCTGCATCCCCCAAAAGACTTAATACTTTCCCAGAGTTGGCTTGGTAGCTTTTGGCAATCTTACCGTGGTTGTTTGAATGCTTCAGTCCACCATTAGGCCATTGCTTACGAGGATTAATTGGCAGGTGGTATCTTTTGAGAAAAATGTTTGCTTCTCTAAGTCTATCTTTGGGAAAATCTTCAGACAATGCTTGCAGAGATGAAGTAATGACATCACTCGGATCGCCGTCTAATTCGCTAATTAGAAATGACATGTGTTGGCCGAATAAGAGATGCACGTATTCGCGCATTCGCTGCTGTTCTCTCCGACGAAGTGTTGTAAGGCGTTCGGCCCGCTCCCAAAAATCCTCAGACAAGGGGACCTTCGTCTTTCGCCAATGCCTTCCATTTTTAGTGATCGGTGGGGGCGACTCCAGTGCAAGTAACGATAGAGTTTTTTCAACCCTACCTTGGCTAAGATTAACTTCTTTCAGCAACTGGGGCACTGATAAACCTGCAGGATGGGCCTCAAGTTGAGCGACTACTTCTTTAACCTCTTCATTTGTGGGAAAGGCACTTTTAATAAACCAATTAGCAATGTCATCCTCTTCTTTTCCACTTAGCAAAATTCCATAGGCGGCATTCAAGGCACGACCTGCTCTTCCCACCTGCTGATAATATGCAACCACTGAAGATGGCATTTGATAGTGTATTACAAAAGAAAGATCAGGCTTGTCGTACCCCATTCCTAGTGCCGTGGTGGCAACCAAGGCTTTGATGCGGTTTTCAGAGAGAGCTTGCTCCAACTCCGGACGGCGGGCACCCGATTCCCCTGTGTAGGCTTCAACATCAAAACTCTGACTTTTCAACCAATTGGCTACTTGGTTGGCGTCTCGCACCGTTAGGGTGTAAATGATGCCATGGCCGGCTAATACAGAAAGTTGATAGGAAAGCCAAGCAAGCCGCTCAGCCTTACTTTCCAGTCGAATGGTTTGGAGAGTGAGGGATGGCCGGTTGAGATCACCTCTTGAAATTCTAAGATTTGGGCCCAATACATTTTCCAGATCCTGCACTACTCGGTTGTTTGCGGTAGCAGTGGTGGCCAACAACTTAATGTTAGGAGGCATATTTCTAATAAATCTTTCAAGCAGGCGATAATGTGGTCGAAAGTCGTGCCCCCAGTCTGAAATGCAGTGAGCCTCATCAACCACTACCAAAGACACATTTAGTGAAAGTCCGCCCAATATTTCTGTCCGGAAACGCTCATTAGCCAAGCGCTCTGGTGAGATGAGCAAAATGTCGATTTCATTTTGCTTTATTCTCGCTTCGACTTCAGTCCACTTTGATATGTTGTCGGAGTTGATTGTCGCGGCTCGGACACCCATCCGCTCTGCTGCAGCTATCTGGTTCCGCATCAGTGCGAGCAATGGAGAAACCAACAAAGCTGGACCACACCCAGCCTCCCTCAATATTTTGGTAGAAATGAAATAGACAAAGCTCTTACCCCAACCGGTCTTCTGAACCACGAGCAGACGATGAACACCATCGGTTATTTGCTGGATTGCCTCTTCTTGTCCATCACGAAAAATGGCATGAGCTTGACCTGAACCAAGACGCAGCAACTCTAAAGCTCTGTCAGCAGAATAGATTTTTTCTGTCATCAAATATTTTGGTAGCTAGGGTAATTTGTCATGCATTTATTTGATCAGTCGAAATAGTTCTCAAATTTTACAGATAAATAACTGAAAACAAAAAATAGAGATCTATCTATTTATGGTAAAACATCCCTCTCAGTAATCTTTGAATTCCCTTTGAGTCCTTTCAAACTGCAGTTCAACTCAATAGGTATCGAAAAAACCATTCAATGGTAGAGATTTAATCAGTTCGACAAAGCAAGGGCCTTTCAGGAGTGTGGTTGTAGTAGTGGACACTATTGAGAGTGAATTTACTGTACGACAAATTACTGGTGTTGGGACTCTTAGGAATCTAAACCTTCGGTATTCATCTAATTTTTGTTATCTTTTTATTGTATCTATCCTAGTCAGAAGAATAACTTTTCGAACGAATTCAAAATAACCGCATTACTAATCAAACTTAATAAACATTTTCAGAAACAGTTTTTTTCCATTCTATTCTGAACCGAACGATGAGATTTGAAGATTGTGGTCAAAAGTTTCCAAGGAGATAGAGTCCATAAAAGATTTTCTTGTGCCTTCAAAGATATCTAGAAAAACTTGAGAAAATCCTGCCCTGCATAAATATATTTTATAATTCAGTTATTTATTTATAAAAACACTAGTTTAATAAATAATTTTTTTTGAATAAATTTTTAACCCTAGGTCGAGAAGAAAAAGAAATTTAAAGACTGAGGAATTTTTTTTAGATAAAATAAAAGTTAAATTTATAATTAAGTTTTTTAATATTTATTTATCTATTCCAGATGAGAATTTTCCAAAAGAGCAGAGCAATCTTGCTGGGGGCAGCCGTTGCAGATGCCGCTGCGCGGCCACTACATTGGATTTATGATAACGAAAAACTCCAGAAAATCATTAGTGGAACGGCAACTCCTGAATTCTGGCCAAAAAGTGAATCTCCATTCTACACTCTACCCACGGGAGCTAACAGCGCCTATTTTGATCTGAGCTTAGTGATGTTGCGGTCTCTTGACCAAAATTCTGGTGTTTTTGAGCCTAGAATTTTTATCGAGCATGTAGTTTCCCATTTTGGTCAAAACACCCCTTATGAGACAGCTTTTCAAAAGAGAAAACTCAATTACACTCCAGAAGTTCGTGAAAAAGGATGGCCCGCACCGATCAATGGTCCGTGGCGCCACGGGTTGGTCACCACAATGTTAGAAAATTTTTCACGCACTGAAGAAATTCCAGTCGGCCCAACAAATGCCAATGAAATTGATGGATTCTGCGCCGCATTGCCAGTTTGGCTAGTTTCTGAACCGGAACAAAGAATTGCTCTTAGTCAAAAAGCTTTAAAAATAGTAGCTGGTGGGCGTCTTTGTGAAGACCATGCCTTGGCTTTTTTACAACTACTGGGACTTGCCTCGGCTGGCGAGCAGTACCCAATCCATGAGTTAGCCCGAAATCCTAAAATATATGGACTTCCTCAGCAGATAACCGAAGAAATAGAGCAGGTTATTTCTGCGTCAGAAGTTGATCATTCTGATTTTGTCCAACAGGTTGGTAAAGCCTGTCGCTATTCGGGGACTTTTCAGGGGGCCTTACACGCGGTTTTAAAGGCAAGTTCCTATGAAGAGGGTGTCCGGTTGAGCATACTTGCAGGAGGTTGTAATTGCTCTAGATCTATACAGGTAGGATCCTTACTTGGTGCAATTCACGGTGAAGAAAAGATTCCAAAAGAGTGGCTTGACAAAACCGACTCTGTTACAGAAATTCAAAATATTGTAGGTAAATTAACTCTCGAATAGAAAACTTAAACGAAACCAATCAAAACAACCATTACTGAGTGGCACTGCATTTTTATTGCAAGTATTTAAAATAATTTGGAAATTTATTTTTCACTTGTGATGAATAGGTTTGTCTGTTGCGGCTAGTTCAAGCTACATCAGTGGCAATAACCCTCCATAAATTAGCTAAAAGCGCTTGTCGAATACCCAAAATCTGATTAAATCCCCATTCCGATATCTCACCTCAATCCTGATTGCATTTTCTCATTTATCCCAGCCTGTTGTCAGACTAGTCTTAATGATCAATACAACCTTTGTAGAATATTGATTCTCTTTTGAGACTTTCGCTGTAAGGATTATTTTGTTCGTTAAATCAATTCTCCAATCAATCCCAAAGGTGGCAAATGAAAAGTGAATTAAGGGCAGAGGTATACAAGGTCTATCAATCCTACCTTGACGCGTTCAATCGAGAAGATATGGATGGTATCAATGCCTGTATTGAATTTCCGTTGACTCACATTGGCAACGGCAAAATCACTGTACTGGACAAGTTTCCACTATCACCAACAGAAATGAAAAAAGTGAAGGGTTGGCATCACAGTGATTCGTTTGAAATTGATGTAGTAGCTATGACTGAAACTAAGGCTCATCTGGTTTGTAGGAATGTTCGACGACTTAGAGAAGACGGTTCCTTGATTGAGGAAGCCAGTGCATTTTATGCTTTCAAGAAAACTGGTGATAAAAAAAGATATCGATCCACAGATTACATTTTCTGTAATGGGTATTATAATTTTAATGTCTGCGATTGTAGTTTATTTTTTGGGAATGCCAAGGGTTGAGGAAGATGATGATCTTGTAGATAAGTTTAAAATACCTGAAAAAAAGATATTAATATTTGGTACATTGCTTATGATGAATTTTGCTACTCTTGGTATTATTATTGACTGGTCTGCACTATGGTTAACAAAAGATTTAATGGCACCACTATTCCTAGGTGGCCTAGTTATTGTTTTCTTTAATTCAGGTGAAATAATTGCAAGATTAACAGCTATTTCTATTATTAAAATATTTGGTGAAAAGTTTGTGGGAGGATATTTGCCAGTTATTGGATCTATAGTTTTGTTCCTAAGTATATTGACCTCAAACCTATATGTAATTATACCTGCGTTAGTTTTATTTGGACTATTTACAGCTAACTTTATTTCTATTGTAATACGGCAGGCAATTAAAGTAACTAATGAACCAATTTCTTTAGCAGTATCAAATTTAATAACGCTTGGTTTTTCCGGCTTTATATTTGGTCCTGCTGTGGTTGGCTATACAGCCAAAAATATTGGTCTCACTTTTAATATGTATGTACTTTGTGTTGTTTGGGCATTAAGTGCACTTTTCTTCATTAAATTAATGAAAGATGACGAATATAGTGCTAGGGTCAGTTAACATATACGCTTGCATACAATCCCTCTTGTATCCAGAATTGTTAGCTACTGGAAATGAAAACTCTCACTTACTCTCTGATGTCAATAAACACTGAGTAAACACCGATTTTAGAAAGCATTCTTTTTGATGCAAAAAACTTGAAACTATCTGGTTCTGCACTGGTTAGATTTATGGTCAGTGAGGTTAAGCCAAGAACAGTTTGAAAAAACCTATGAGAGTAATCTTAAAGATAATCTGACTGCTGGTGGGAAAAAGTATTTGTTTAGGAAAATAAACCAAGTGGAATCAGATAATTCTTTTGAAACTATAAAAAAGCAGACCCTCGGCAATGGGGATGTAGACCAAAGAGCCACACCCTTTCTTTGTTACCCTCGTTAATTCATTTTTTACCCGAGCTCAATTTCCTATTGAGGCGAATTGTGATGAATGCATCCCCGAATCTTACTATCCAACAGCCGCAGTTTATCTAAGAGTATCAAGTTGACGCCAATGTAATACAGGCTGTTCTCCGAACTGGCGAGCAGAACAAGCATCCCGCTGAAATGTTTTACGAACTAATCAGAAGTGCTATGTTGAAATCCTCCTTCCAAGATGCTCAGAACGTCCGCAGAGATTGTTTGTAAATGCGAGCAATTCGACTGTCCAACAATGTGTTGAACTGAAAGAGATAGCCTTCAAGGCCAGTGAATAAGAGCAATCACTCAGATTACAAATCAGTTCGCCAAACAACTAAAAATCTTCGAGCCTTATCATGAGATACCATTGCTGGAAGCAATGCAGACGGATCTGGATAACCTCAAAAGGCTTGTTAATTAATTCCTGTGGATCAACCTTTCTCTGGGTAACTGGTCGTCTGTTTTGAGGGCTCATGAACTGAAGGTGAAGCTTGCTAGAGAAGAGAAGGGTGATTTGAACTATTAAGAGATGCTGAATTCTTTGGAGTTAGCTACTTGAAAGTTAAGCACAGAGTATTAGCAGTACTCCATACATTAAAAGTAGATAGGTACTGCTGGCATGGCGAGATAAGTGATTTTGATGCCTACAGTGTTTAAAAGGTTTTCACAACATGAAACTGATAGCTACAGGCTAAATTGAGTTGGTAGATCTTCTAATTATTTTTGCTGAGATAAAATTGAATTAGGCTGAATTGATCACTTAGTGAGATTGTCTCAATGTATACTTTTGAGAAATCTTTTCAGTAAGTAGTGTGGGTTAAATGAAGGTGGCTGACTCCACAACATTCCTGATTACCAATGTTCTAGTGGAGTCAATATTGAGGTGTCAGTTAGAAAGATTTTGCTATGGCAAATCGAATAACTGCAGCTTCATCACGTAGTGAAACGAGTGCCTGGTATTCATCAGAGTTATACCAAGTATCTATAGTCGCAGAATCAGGGAATTCAAATAATGCAATAACTTGATGGGGTATTGGGCCATGAATTGCTTTTTCAACTTTTGCACGTAGTATCAACTTACCACCGTATGGCTCCATTGATGCGATTGCCTTGGGCGAATACTCCTTAAACTTTTCTGGATCTTTCATTTCAACGGTTGCTGATAATACTGTAGACATGTGGCTTCGCAACGCTTCTTGAGGTTATTGTATTATTCGATTTTGCTACTTGGAAATTGACCAAAGATTTGAGTCTCAATAACAATCTTTTAGATGGTAGTCAAAAGACATGCAAAGTTTGGATGCTGAGTCAAATCACTCAGTCCCAATGTGTAATTTTTGAGAAAAAGTACATTGTGAAATTCCGGCAATCTCAGGGAGAATTAAGCCTAAAAAGGTTCCGATTGATCAACACTTAAAACAAGCATCAATTGTTACCAGATTTACTGAATTATAAATATTACTTTTATAATTTAATGACAGAAAGTTTGGCAAATACAGATAATTCGTAAGATTACAACTTTAGACCATCTGACTGTGAAATTTTGATTAATCGTTTCAAAACAGAAGCTGCAACGTGAGGTAATTGAATATTTTTGACTTCTTCCAAATTGTGAAAATCGTTACCAACAATAATCAAGCCCAACATCCCCATATTTTTATGCGGGGTGCAACCGGATAAATAAACTCCAGGAACTATAAAGACTAGTGAGTGCATCTCGTCCATTTCTGATTTCAGTGGAAGCACACTCATATTAGGACCTGTCAGAAATTCTACATTGTGGCCTTCATTCTTTGGCAACCATTCGATAGTGTCTCCAACATTGATATGTGTGACTTCAATGCTATATGAGTCATGTTCTCTGAACTCAATTTGAATAGTTTAAGTTGAAGAAGCCTTTGAAATAATCATTAAATTAAAAATAATTAATGATATTATAAATTTATTTATCTTTAGGGGATTTGGTAGAAGATGGTAGTCTATTCTAGAATTGTGAGGTAACGGCGAAATTATCTTTTGGATCTGTTTATAATTTTAAGGAGATAAGTAGATCTGAATTATAATTTATATTCTGCTCTTTAAGAGTAACGGAATCATAATCCGATGTGCTGATTGGAATAACCTAGATAAATACTGGTTATTAGAGGGATAAATACGCCCAAAATCTGCAAATTGGAATGCGAGATTCACATTATCCAAGAGGCTTCGTTTCAAAGTGTGCAGTGATGCGATATGAAACGGAAAAATTCATTTCGCTAAAAGATGTGCGGTAAAAAAGTAGAGATAATATCGTCCAAAACTTACTACCCCAATGTTCACTTCGTGCAAAAAATTATAAAATCATCCGCCTGTGTTGGAAACAATATAGATGAAACTAATTCGTGTTAGGTGCTTCGATTATGCGAAAGTCTCTCGTAGCTATTTCTTCAACGGGTTTGCCAGCGGCACCTATAACATCTTGATTGTATTCCTTACTATTTCTAGCGTCAATAGCAGCTTGTAAAGATGGAAACTCACAAATCGCCAAGGGAAGCATACGGCCATCTTCATAAATCGCATGGGGTGGTCTGAGATGGTGAACAATGCATGCGCCAGACGCGACATATTCTTCCCAAACCGGCATTACTTTTGCCAAACTTTCTTTATCTTTAATTTCTCTAACCCAGACGATCCAGTAGCCATGGCCAGGTTTCATCCAGCCTGAAGGTATATCTGTAATCCGGAAGTCACGTATGACTTTGTTTTCTACAGAAGTACCATCAGCCTCAATCATACCTGGATTATATGCTTTGTCTTCAGCACGGATATTTGCGGCTTGCTCCAAAGAGGGAAACTCCACAATAGCCATAGTCTTTGAAATGCCTGATTCAAAAGTTGCTGCTGGAGGGCCGAAATAGATGGGATTGCATATACCTTTAGAACTTGCCACATATTGTTCCCATGCTGGCAGGCATGACTTCCAAACATCCGGTTTCAGTACGTCCTGAACAGCGACAAACCAATAGCCTTTTGTGATTTCTCTCATTTTGCTCCGATATTAATAGTGATCTCGTATTCAAAAGCAGGATTGTTTTAAAAAAATTGAACTTATCGATTCACAGATAAAGGTTGTTAAAAATATAGCGTAAATCCAATTTTGATAAAATCCTGAATTGTTTCAGCTGGATTTGATTGACTATCTGATTTTTGATCAGGCGGTCTAGGGCTCGAGTTATTGCAATAATACAAACAATATT
>JACLAC010002582.1_pt1 | contig 16412 bp, 10 predicted proteins | sample 8027881 | NCBI WGS metagenome assembly JACLAC01 (sample SAMN15725517, study PRJNA655200) | protist metagenome | isolation source: fluorescence activated cell sorting (FACS) single amplified genomes of... | place: Spain: Blaines Bay Microbial Observatory, Mediterranean Sea | collected 2016-01-19
TGTGTTTAAACAAGAAAATTGGCTGTTATTTTTCCATGTGTTTATAAAATTTACATCGTCTGAAATAGATCCACTACGCGATTTGTTTCAATGAAAGACTGATCGGACTTCCCACTGAATATCTTGCGTATCCTCAATGTTTTCACCACCAACAACCACATTGATTTTATTCTTAGAAAAGTTTCTCATCGCTTGCGCCAAGTCCTTGAAATCCGATTCCTGTGTTGCTAAGACTTCATCTCTAAATTTTTGGCGGTCGGCGTCAGTAAATCCTGAAAGGTATCGCAAAGTATCTTTGTAACCTTTGGCGCTGGCTGGCTCTGGTGCATCCATTTCAGAAATAGTACCAACAATGGCTTTGTCCAGCTCTGGACAACTTAAAGTGAGGTCATCCAAGAAGTTTGCGCTCCGATCGTAGACATCAATTGTATTTTGCATGCCGGGATCGCGGTAACTGGCAAAAGTGAATACTCCGGAACGGTCGTTCAAAGAACAATAGCTCCCATAGGCACCCCCAATCACCCGAACTTGATTCCAGAGCCATGAATTTTGAAGGTACCGGGTAGCCACTTGCCAACTACCATTTGCCTGACCCAAGTCGCTGTCCAAAAGCAAAGCTCCTTGGACAACATAATTGACTTGAGAGGGAATTATCAACAATTCGTTTGCGCCACTGACCGGCATCAAGTCCTCCGATGGTATGACTATATGACCATCTTTACGTGTGCGGTTTTGACCAATGCGATTCAGCAACCCTCGAACCTGTTCCTCCGCAAGGGAAATCCCAGCCGCACTCCCGGTTATGTTCACAGTGATTGAATCTTGGTTTACAATTTGCTGCCTCAAACGAGATAAATCATCGCACAGAGAAGCCATGGTGCCCTCTTTATTTCTGTCCAGGGAGCCACCTAATTGTCTTAAGGCGTCATAGTACGCAAGGCCTTGGTACTGATCAACAAACCAACTGCTGCGCTTTAATTTGCTCCGAAGCTTCATTGCTGCTATGGAATGCCCGGAATCCATAATGGTCGACTCCATAGATTTTATTTTTTCTTTGAGAATTTCCTGAATACGTGTAGTAGCCTTTAAGTCAGATTCCAAAAGTGCTTTTTCTAGGTATTCGATCAAACGAATGACATTTCCTTCTGTTGCCTTTCCTGACAATACTAATCTTACATCGAACTTGTCTTCGAACTCTACAGAAGACTGTTTTTCTGGTATAACGGACAGGGACGCAGATATTCCCCCCGTGTACATCCCAATGTGTTCGATAAACGATGATCCATCAAGATCTGCAGTTCCTGTCTCAACCAGGCCTCGACACAAAAGCGGAAGCTCATGTATTTGCTGTGCACTGATATTTCGAATAGGGAGCATAACATCAACGTACACAATCTCGTTTGTATCGGGTTGTTCATGAAGCAGCAAGGTATGACTCAAGTTTTCAACGGTGTGATTGACAACCTCTCTTGGCACCGTCAGAATGTCGCGCCTCATATCCTTCCGCTTCAACGAGGGGATTGTATTAACAGCATCTTCGTCGTCCGGTGAAGAGCGGTGCAAATCTAGTGCTTCGTAAGTTTCCGCAACTTTTGAAAGGTCGTCCTCTGACATACTTTTGTACGTTGCTTCCAAAGACCCCTGCTCATCCTGCTCGATTTGTTCTCCCAAAGAACTATCAGGGTACAACTCCACGTTCGCTCGATGCATGTTTTTGAGTAGATATTTCTCGATGAGATCTTCGAAAACTTTTTCTTTGCTTGCCACCCGCTTTCGAATACGCTTCAAATGCGAAGAAAAGTCAATGTGCTGGAAGGGATTACCATCATAAAGCCACCCAGGGTTTATCCCTAACATCAAACCCAAACCTCGCGGTATCCCCCCCGCGTTGAATTCTCTCAAGGAAAATTCTACTGTATTCATGACTGATGTAATAGCGTCGTCTCCGAATCCTTCTTCGCAAATGTTTTGAAGACTTTCAAATACGCACGATTCTATCCTCCTAACGTTCGCTTCTGTCACGCCTTTCAAACCCACACTAAACGTTGACTGCAGGAGTTCGTCATTAAGGCCGTACCCGATTACAGAAGATCCTAATCCACTGGAAATTAAGTCTTTGTACAAAGGGCTAGAGCTGCTGCCTAGCAGCAATGCGCTTAAGAAATTTAAGCACAATCGCTCTTCTGTGGACATGGGGGAGTCATTGAGCAGCCAGTTCACAGTCACAAAGTGATCGCCATCATCAGCAGAACTATCTTCTTCGGTTGTTGGGGAAGAGGAATATGGAATTCGTACTTTTGCAAACGGTCGGTTGGATTTCTCCTGGTACTCTACCGCCGAAACCAGACCGGGGGTAGCGTCTCCCATCATTTCTTGTATGTTTTGCCTTGAAAGCAACGAAGATATCCTCTTGAGGCGCTCTTCTTCTGGATCATCGCCGTAAAAAAACAGTTTTGCGTGCTTCGGTTGGTAGTGAGTTCGATGGAACTGCATAAAATGTTGGTAGGTCAGCTCTGGAATTACCGTTGGGTCGCCCCCAGAATCGAACCTGTATTGGTTGCTTGGAAAGAGCGCTTGCTGTTCATATCTCCCCAGCAGCGATTCGGGCTGAGAGTACACCCCTTTCATTTCATTAAGTACAATGCCTTGGTACGACAAACCTGTTCGCGCCATCCCATCTTCTTGCTCTAGTTTGTAATGCCAGCCCTCCTGTGCAAACGTTTCACGCGTCAGCTTTGGAAAAAATACTGCATCTAAGTAAACGTCCACAAGGTTGTAAAAATCTTTCAAATTAGTCGAGGCCACCGGGTAACATGTTCGGTCGGCATACGTCATCGCGTTCAGAAAAGTGTACATACTTCCCTTCATCAGCTCTACAAACGGTTCTTTGCACGGGTACTTTCTGCTCCCGCAAAATACTGAATGCTCTAATATATGAGCAACACCGTCGCTACTGGACGGTGGTGTCGGGAACGTCACACCAAAGACTTTGTTTTCATCACTGGATAAGACACTCAATACCTCTGCTCCTGTACCTTTATGAACGTACAGTGTTGCTTCGGACTGTCCATAGTCATGCAAGACAGCCTTTGACTTAATAGAAAAAGCCTCTTTGATGTCTTCTGAATAATTTTCGAAGGCATCTTGGCTAGAAAATTGTCTGAAATTTACGCGAACGCGGCTTCTATAAACAAACGTAGCCCTGGTGCGAGAAGAAAAATTCGGCACGTTTACGAAGTGCTTTATCATCGTGACAAAATTTTATATCAACGCGGTGAAAACCGTTTACGGCGAACAGTCAATAACAAGCAGTTTGCAATCGATCGAACCTGTTTGAACAATAACGCGAGTTTTGGTGAACAGAGAATCGTTCGTTCTTTCAGGTTGTAAAGGGGTTGGTTCTTTCATTGTTGCACGGATTTATGTAGTATTATATATAGACTAAGTATTTTTCACATGAACTTCGTGGTAAACAAGTTTTGGGGAAGACATGATCAGACGGACACACACCACCCACCACTCCTCAAAGAAAGATGAAGAACCCTATTATTATACATACGAGGAGTCGTCGTCTATATTTTATAAACCTACTTATAACATCATCATCATCACGCCGTTAGTTAGTTTTATTCTTGTTCTTTTATCCGAGCAGTAATTGTTTTAAGTTTTAACTCTTTTACGATAACCTACAAAATTGTGTCTGAGCGACATTTATGAAAATTAAAAACCAGCCTAAAGCCTCAAGGGAGAAAATCGTTCCAATGTATCAACTCTTTGTAGCTCATCACCATCAAATATATAATAACGACGCTGGTCGTTACAGTATTTGAGCAAAACAAGTACAGAGCTGCGATGAACAAAGCTTGCAAAAGAACCAACACACCAGACCTTCCGTGGTCTGGCACAAAGTTACACTTTTCGACTATTGCTACCTTCCGATGATACAATGAATGCCAGCCATTGGGATATATGTAGTTGCATTTATCAGCTATATATTCATTGCTGTCCTGGCTGGTACCAAAAGATGTATCTACAACTGCAGTTCTCGCAGTTAGTCGCTGCCGTGGCAGTCCCCAAGTCCGTCTCCACATTCTTTCTTACACTAAAGATTTACCTCTTCTTTCTAAAATCAAATCAATGACTGGGTTGCGCTGTTAACCACGCGTTACTTCTATACCAACTGGCCTCTTTGATTTATTATCAATCCTGCATATAATTTGTATCATTTATGTGAAGTATATGAAATTCTGCACAATGTGAAAAACATTCATTATTCGTTTTTGAATTATTATTTTTAGTCTCCTCCTCTCGCTCCTCCATCCTCCTCCTCCTCCTCCATATTTATAGTCGTCGTCTAATAATATTTTTTTTTATTAATAAAATAAATAGTTGGTAGTATTTCGATAGTATTTGATAGTAGTAGTAATAGAAGAAGGAAGAGATTTGGTAGTATTAATACCTGGTACTAATAAGTATAGTAATATTATGTCAAAAATCCTTGTATAACCAAGGAGGTGGTATTATTATTATTTCGTAAAAAATATTATTATTATTTTTTCTTCTTTTTTTCTTTCTTCTCTTCTTCATCTTCATCTTCTCTAATAATATTTATATAATAATAAGAAGAAAAAAATAATAATAATATAATATAACGGTCATCACATCTTTTTGACATTTTTGCTTTTTTTACTACAAAACAACTATTACAGTCTGAATTATTTAATAATTTAATGTTTTAATGGAGATTGTCTGTGCACAAACAATTTTCTTTCGCGCCTGAAATACGCTTCAGAAATATATTGCACGGCTTAGAGATTAATTTTCTTGGCGTTTATTACTGTTTAAGAAACAACTGCGATGAGCACGGAAGAGTTTCTTCAGGCAGCGAAGATTCTCCTGGCGCACGTGGCCGCCAGTGCCCCTGTAGCCTTGCAAGATGAACGTGGGAAGGACAATCCGTCCGACAATGATGGCTCAATCTCTGGGTTAGTTTTGAACACTGCACCCAGTATCCCTGCCAACCATGGGCATATTCCGTTGCCCCCAAGTTATGACGAAAAGTATAGTGAAACCTTGTACAGTGCGTGTGAAACAATACACAATAGTTTGGGAGCCAACCCGGAGATCTTGAGAAAAGAATTGAGAACTGTAAACGGCATAGTTTCCGTCTTAAATCAGATTGGTAGTGTTTTGTACCGCAATCTGACCCTTGACAAAGAGGCGTACAAATCCAAATCGTACATTTCGCTTTTTGGCCCAAGCTTTACATCAAAAATTTGCCTAAGTGCGTCCAACTGCCTCGTGTCCCTGTCTGAGCACGAATACTACGACGAGGCTCTGCTGTGTTCGAACGTAGCGAACGTTTTGGCAGTTCTGTTTAGGGTTGCCGTTGTTGAACGGAACCTTGAAGCATCTTTCAATCCTTTTCCATCCCCGACTGAAGACCATGATAACCCTTTGGTATCGGACGAGATCGTGTCCTCGTTGACTTCTGTCGTGAAGGACTTGTCGGCAAGTTCTGAGATTGAGATTTACCTTTCGCAAGAAGGTTTGATCGAAACCACTTGCATTTTGTTAGAACACGCAATTGCATCGCCCGTCGAACTCGTGACTGAAAGGGCTGATTTTCTTTCCACCGCCACAGGTGCATTGGCTAATTTGACTACAAACGTCAAAATTCACAAAAGCAACTCCAATGGCATGTGCGTGAAGGTCTTGGTAAATATTCTATCCCTGAAGCGGGAAGAAGGGCGGTGGGGTAAATGGTTCGCAACTTGCTGGGAAAACGTAGCTGCAGTTTTACGAAATTTGAGCGCCGATTCGCGAAGTGCACATGGCGTTGGTGATGTTGGGGAAGCAATTTTGCTGATGATGGCGATCATATTCAACTACCAAAAAGGGGGCTGCTCGCCATCGTCTGTTTTTTCTTGCGCTGACGCACTGCCCGGCGTGGAAGTGATTGCCTCCGAAGCCGCGTTCAAGGATGCCCTTGGCACTCTGCGCAATTTGTCCACCCATGAAAAGTGGGACAAGTTTTTGTTTGACAACGGCGCAACAGATTTGCTTCTTAACGTCCTGCGAAATGCAGTTAAGGGGCACGATAAAGGTTCCAAAGCGAAAGATGGGAGAAATCGAGCAGTGTTTCTTAGGAACGACGCAGCATACAGTGATGTGACAGAATCTTGCACAATCTGCCTCCGGAACTTGGCGGTACAAGAATATGCCTCACTGCACCTACTAGGAAACTCAGTTTCATTGGAACTCGCTGCTACGCTGATAAAGAGCAAGGGCAAGACAGTGTCTGATTCGGCGCGGGCGGGCGCAATCAGGATGCTTGAAAATTTATCGCTTTTTGTTGATTGGGAAGAAGAATCCCCCGGAAAAACAAACTCGTGCCAAGATATAATGCCTGTCGATGCATTCGTCAAATCGAACACGATCGACGCGCTAATATTCGCACTTGAAAGTGATCTGGACGAAGAGACAACCGCTGCCGCTGCTAGTACGTTGGCAAGGCTAGCCAAGTTTGGGCCCATTAAAGCTGAAATTGTAAGGCTGGGCGGCAAAAGTATGGTTTCAATGCTGTCCATCATCAGCAAGCGAACTCCGCCAGCCTTACGTGCAAAAGACTACCCACCAGGTGACAAGTCGGATACCAGTGACGCGGAGAACCAGTCTGGTCAGTACCAGACTCGACCGGAAGCGAAGAACGTTGCCTTTGGGAGCAAGTCGTCCAGGTTTAGCGATGCATTTATTTCAGACATGCAAGGAACTTAAGCCGATTCCAAAACGCAAACTTTAAATTGTGAAGCTTTTAATGCTAAAAACGTTTATCAAGAGAAAAAATCCTATAGATAAATTATTTTAAATACTGAATAAAAAACAGGAAATACACGATTAATTATTGCCAAGTGCCAAGATTTAATAAAAAAAATGTTAATGCTATTCCTATGTTATTCGTGCCATTTTGTTAAAAAAGAAAAAGACAAACGACGTTTTTTTTCTTTAAGTAAAATGCTATGATAGGCACCTGTTTACTAAAGTGTTAAATGTCCTTGGCGCGAAAAAAAATCCGACACGAATTTTAAAGTATGGAAGCGTACGGTCAGTAACTAACAAAAGAAAGCAAGGACGATGTCTAACGGCATAAGTTTAGGTCAGGTGATCGTTCCAGTCACGGCTTCCGATCCTCAACGAACGTTTATAAATTGTTTGCCTTCAATTGACTTGGAATTGTGGTTCCAAGGGACAATTTTTTGTGAAATGGAGGATTTGGACAAAGTGCCGCCCAAACAAACACTTTTGCAATCGATTGTGTTGGTAAAACGAGCCGTACAGGGATATTTTTATTTATCTAAAACTACTTTTGAGTGTTTAAAATTAAGAAAAAAAACCTTTTTTCGTAAAGATCTCTTCGTTTCAAATAGTTAGCACAAAGTCCATGGTACTTTTTCAATTCCGCGCCACAGATACTCGTCAATTGCAAATCGACGGTCTCTGTGTTTTCTTATGCTGTGTATATTATTGTGTCTGTTTTAATTCCTCGTGATCAATGCTGTGTTTATGTTAATGACAAAAAGTAGGAAATCGACGATGATCTGATGAGAATAACGATTGTGTAAACAAATTTGTAATGCTATGTTTATCTTATGAAGAACTATACTGTCTGCTGCTCTGACTTGTCTGCTTTCTTCTTTAAAGCTTGTTGAAATTCCTCTCGTAGTGATTTTTCAAGTTTCTCAGCAGCCTCTTGCCATCCAGCCTCGCCTGCCGGTGAAATTTCAGTGTTTTTCTTCATCTTGTAGAAGATGTACGCACAGAAGGCCGTCAGTACCCCGAACAGGAGCTGAGTGTTGGCAACCGAGAGAGACAAAATCTCCAGTGACGACTTGGAGGTGACCTCAGTTTTTGTGCATTGAAATGGACTATTTTCTTTAAAGGGAAGACACAAATCTGATGTTCCTACAAACTCCTTCCAAAGATTAACCATTGCCGGTTTGTCGTCAACACATTGGCAACCATATCCACCTCCATAGTTATTTACCCGACAACTGCCAGCACTGGAATATGAATACTCGAAGTCAGGCCTTGGAAAATTGATGCTTGCCGCATAGGTACCTTGCCCCAAAGTCGTAGCGTCCCAAGTTTCGCAACCTATCATAGGAATTGTCTTTCCTTCAATTGGGTAGTACTTCCATTGATTAGAGTTAAAACGTATATCCTTTTAAGTCGTAAACGGTTTTATTATTTAAAGTTTCAGTTTCAAACTTTTGCTTTTTGGCCATGCGCCTGGCCTCTCATTTATAAGTTATACGCTACGAACTTTTTGTCCGCGTAAATCTTATTCTTATTATGTTTTTCCTAATGTGATCATACATGAATGACAGCAAAACTAACATTCACTGTTTTCACCAAAGTTTTGGCCCACTCTGCTTTTCAACAGAACAAGTCCAGGAACAGAAGCGGCCGGTCGAATGCGGAAGGGCTTTCCAACTGTAATGATACGTCATCTACCTGCTGTGCGGCAACTGTCAATATGTGATTCATCCTTTGGCCGTTCAAAAGGCATTTCAGCATTTGAACGCCCCCGGCATTCCCAACAGCGTGAACAGAGCTTCCAGCAACTAGAGTCTCGGCAGACATGCCCCCAAGAAGATTCTCCATCCCAGCATTGTTGACGTACAAGGAGACTCGGCGACGGTGGTATGATGATTGCGAATGAGCATCCCGATTGTATGGGCTGTCTCTCGCGCCAACTTCACCAATCCCTTCACCTTGTAGAGAATTTGCACTCGCGCATAACTCGACTGTTAGCTTGCAAGGTCTGTAAAAAATCCCCCAAGCCTCTTTTCTAACGACTGAGGCAACGCTCAGGGAGGGTGTGTTCTTCAGCTTTTCATGGATTCTCCCTGTCCCCTCGTCGGCATTCTTCGCGTCCGAAATTTTTCCTAGAACGTCTAGTCTATGAATGAAGCATGAGAAAAAATGGATTGGAAGAGTCGGACGAAACTTTGAGACAGCCTCCGACTTGTGCGATACTACCTCAATGGACGAGCGCTGTCGCGTGACGAAAACTACGCGTCTTGGTGTGGACAGATTGTACACAGGATCGCTGCTCGAAAGTCCTGGCATAAATGCTGTTTCAACATCGCTAACGAAGCAATACTTCCCTATAAAGGTTTTTAACTTATTTACAACGTGCTCTTGTTCAAAATACTTTTGTACACACGATACAATCAGCTCATCGTTATCCTTGTTTGTACTGAAAACAAGCAGCAACCCCAGCTTGGACTTCGACCGCCTTGTCGTGACCGGTACTGGGGTTCTCCCACGTCCGCTGGCGATGGCCACAGTCTGGCTGTGTCTCGGAGCAATCACTTGCTTCAGAATCCCCGCAAACGCATTGCACTTACCTAATGGTGGCAGCAAGCAACTTTCGTCCCCGTTTATAACGTTGCGATTGGCACCCAGTTGCTCGAATGCACCCGCTCTATTTGTGCGCAGTGCGCCTTGCGGGTGGAGCATGTTGGGTGAAGGGACAGAGTCGCTTTTCTGCGACCCTGAACGATTAGTACTACTGCACGCTTCGGGTGCCTTCGCATTATCGCTGCTCTCGTCAGGAGCGGAGGACAAGTTTCTTTCGCATTGCAACGTAGGAAAGGCACCGCGAGCCCAGGCATGCAGATTCTGAGCAGCAAGAACCGCCTTTTGGCTCGGAAATGGTGCACTTCCAGTCGGACTGGTCTCCTGCGTTGGCACGAAAGCACCGTGTCTGTACGCTACGTAGATGTTTTTACATCTGTTCGTTGAGATTTGCCCTTCGATGGATTTGTAGCCACGCCTCAGTCTCACGTTCCGACAGATAACAATATCTCCGGCGACCAAAGGATGCAAGGATTTAGAAGGGTCACCGTTGAACCACTGGGAGAATCTAACAGTACGGGTAGACTGGTCTGTGAGCATAACAGAACGAACGTACGCAATAGTACCATCTTTCTTCACAACACGTTTGTTTGTGCTTGCAAACATGACCATCCCTACAACGACGTAGTCCCTCGGAGGCTTTATTGCCACGTTCAATGACTGTTCCAATTCACCAAGCTTCAACATAACCTCCTCGCAAGAAATATTTGGCTTCACATTCGAGGGAAAAAGTACGTACGCTCACGCCGCAATCGTTACCTGACGATAACAACGGAAAGAAAATCTTGCGAGGTCTGCATGTTTGTGTGTACTCGATTGATTTGCTCCCGTCTTTGCTCTGTACAGTACGTACAAGAAACAAACAAAAATGCAAATGAAGAGTTTGTGTTGAAATATTTCCTAATAAAAAAATAATAATAAACAAACAAAAATGCAAATGAAGAAGAGTTTGTGTTGAAATACGTATAATATTATTTCCTAAGTGAAAATCGAAGAGAAATGTTAATTTATTTTAATGAATGCTGTGTATATATAATAGACTAAAATACCGAAGGGAAAAACAGAACAAGAAACAAACAAACAAATGAAGAGTTTGATATTACCAATTATTAAGGCAAGAAATGAGTTGTAATTAATGGAAACTCTTTTACACATCACTTTTTGCCCGACAGAGTATATCTCTCCCACGCAAGTTTTTCTTGCACTCTTCGCGTTTCTTCCATTAGCTCATCTTCCGAGTCCGTTATCAAAATATCGTCAAAAACAGTCCCCGCATCCACTTGCCACAATTCAAACCCTATATGCTCGCATGGATTACATTGCTGGTATAATGACTTTGCTCGTTCCTCAGAGTACTCCGGATTTCTTACAAGGCCAGCTTTCCAAGGCCCTTTGTACTTCGGGTTTCTTACCATACGAGGCTCTGAGCCCGCCCTCCATCGGGGGTTTGGAATCAACGGGGGCTCCCATACTCCGTCTTCTTCAGCATTCCATTTTTCTGGTTTTTGCTTTGTTGGGTCGGGAATATACTTTGGTTGGTTGTTTGCTTCTTTCAAGGTTGGATCCAAAGCTTCGGGTGTGAAAGGGTCATCTACCCAGTTTTTAGGTTTCTTAGCAGACGAATTTGAGACCAGCTTTGGAGGCAGAAGCGCTTCAAAATGTTCGCCAAGGGTCCCATGGTCGGACATCAACCCGTCGATGTGGTATTCGTAGGTGTTGTCGGGGCGCACGATCAGAGTGTACAAGTGGGTCGCTTTGTCCATTTCACAATGCAGCTTCTTTTGAAGACGAACATTTCTACGATTCACATTCATGCCTGGTTGCTGTGTTGAATCATACCCAATAATTATTTTTGTCCCTTGAGATGTTGAACCGCATAAGTCTGGACCAAACAAAAATGCATAAGGAGTATTACCGTCTAGCTCTTTTGGTTTAAGTCCACCTGGGAAAAGTTTAACGTAAGCCCCGCCACAGTCAAGTCCATCAATTTGATCAAGCCTCAATGAAAATTGCAAGTATAAAGTTGTCCCTTTGCTATAAAACGGAGTCGTCAACATGCTACTCAAACGGTAATAGGAAAAATTGTTTAGTGTCTTCAAACCACGGTCCAAGTGTTGTTCGTGCACACTTTCTCCCGGAAACGTATACAACTTCGAAGATTCCACCTCAATATCAAACCGGAATGGTATAGATGAAGATACTATCCCCCAGTCCCCCATATTCTCACCAGAAGATCCTTCTGCTGTTTGCCACTTTTCATAAACCCCTTCCCCAACTACCCCATCATCATCAAAAGTTTCCGTAAAATAGACACGGGCGTGGCAGCTAAACGTTAGAAAAACGAACACCAAACAAACATGGTAAAGGAGGAGCATGTTTTGATAGCGACAAGATTGCAACAATCTGTTTCCTAAAAATCTCTTCGCTTTTCTAGTGTGAAAAACGTTAAAAGGAATATCACTTCTGGTGTAGGCTCTCAATTTGCGACAAAAGATCTGAGAGAGAAGGGGGGGGGAGTGCGATGCTTACCGGTGTTCATTATTTACTACTTTGGTTTTATACTAGTATTTACTTTTGTTGTGTTTTTTTTCAGCAGACGACGACGACTCTATGCATTATATTATTTAAAAAAAAAATTTTTTTTTATAGAGAAGAAAAGAAGAACGACTACCGTACCGGGAAGGAAACCTGGTATAATACGGTACGGGTAGGCACCGATATTCTCGTTGGGGGATACCGTTTACACCAGCAGTTGCGAGGATGAGTAATGTAATAAGTGTACATTTATAGGTGGTACGGTACCTGGTACCTGTACGGGTATTTTTCCTTACCTACCTGTATTATTACCTGTAGAGAAGAAAATAAGATGATGTAACTAGTCTATAGTTTTTATTAGTATCTAATCTATAAAATATTAGGGTTAATTATTCAGAATTATTCCATGTGAAGACTAGCTCTGTCTTTTCCGGCGTCTTCCCATTTTTTGTAGAATTGCTTTGCACGCTCATATGAAATGTTATTGTGTGACATGTCTAATGATATCAGTGATCCGCACCCCAACAAAACCAATTCCAGTTTCTCAAAACTGTCGTCTGAAATGTTATTATCATTCAAATAAATATGCTCCAGATGTCGCATTTTCCCCAAAGCGTTGCTTATTGAATCAAAGGATTTGCCCGTTATCTTGTTTCCACTAAAATCAATTGTTCTAAGAAATTCAAGGCATGTCTTATTGCCTTCAAACATTGCGTCAGCAAAATACTCCATGCCAGTATCATCAATATTGTTTCCTTGCATAATCAAACTTTCAAACGTGGTCATGTCTGGCGACAGTCCTTGCAACACTTCCAGAAATCCATTGCTAGATATACTGTTGTGGGAGAGATTTAGTTCTACGAGTGCTACCGATTTGAACAACATTCTGCTCAAAAAGACGACCCCCATATCTCCAAAGTGATTGTCATCAAAATTGAAGGTTTCACAATTGTCTAGATTTACGCTAGCAGACTCTAGTAACAAGCAACCATGCGGCCCAATATGGTTCTCCGAAATAATTAATTCATTTATCCTTTTTGCTTTACTTAAAATTTGCGCAATAGTGAAGCAGTCTGCGTCGTTGATTTTTCGTTTTTTCAAATTAATCGTCCTCAATTTCCCCTCCGTAAGTTTTTTAACGTCAGGTTTTCCAATCAGTTGTGTTATCTTTCGCCATTGTGCGATAATAAAAGGTCTTTCCTTAAAATAAAGTTGGTAAAAGTGAACAAAATTGAGAATTAGCGCCACTGTAGCAGGACAAGCGAAGAATAAAGCTGCAATATCATGGGCAAGACGATAGCTCGCACTCACATCATACTCGGCATGGTTAATATAGTCTTCACAACTTCCATCCGCCAAGGCTTCTTTCGAGCATGCGTTAAACATACCACGAGTCCAGAATAAACCACGCGTATCCGTCAACGCGAGTGGCACCTGCACGACGTACACATAGAAAATTATTAGAAGCGTCATATGAGTTGCAAGTATTGCCAGCTTGATCGGCCAAATTCTCCCCGATTGTGCGACGAAGAAACCACCCAACGCGTAGAATATATGTGCTTGGAGGCAAAAGATAACTGTACCAAGGTCGTACAAGAGAACCACGAAAGCAAGATTCACAGCAATCGGGAACAGCAGAACATTCCAACACAATTTGGAAATTTCTTGCCAAGTTATGTGCCAGCGCATATTGTATCCAAGGCCATTCTCAACATCATAAAGCCATTCGAAACGGTTTTGAGTCCCGAAAAAAACTACCAACTTCTTTGGCCACACGTGAAAATATTTAGCACCACGCTGACGCCACGGAAAAAATACGATGTGTGCGGCACCACGAGTTATCCAAGCACACGGAAGAAGAGCCAAGGCGCATGGGATTCGCAACAGCGAAGTAAATGTAAAAAAAAAGTGGAACAAAACAGGCCACACAAGATAAAAATGGTCTCCTTCAGGATTGAGAAGGTCCTCCTTCAGTTGCCTGCGGCGTTCTTTCCCACCAAAAAGAATTACCAATCCCCTCAAAAGCCAGAAACATGGTGCCCACATTATAAATATGACCGCGAGGAGAAAATACTGGGGAATGACTAGTCCCAATAGAAAATAATCTTTTTCCTCCTGGTAGAACTGTCGTATTGCCTTAATAATGTGGAAATCCAGGACCAATATCCCGCTGATTGCGCATGTAACCAGCATGAGCCCTTCCAACAAGAGAAGAGCTATAACAAAGGGCAAAAGAACTACAGCACCGAGAAGCTTCGAGCACAAAAAGAAAACTTTGCCGACGCACGGGCCCACTTTAGTGCGCGCAATGCGAATAAAGATGGGGTTGGCCGCATACATTGCATACAGCCAATACTTCTTCGGTGAACCCACCTTTTTGTACTCCTCAACCCTAAGGTCCTTTTCCTCTTTGTTTTGGAAACAAGAAACTATTGGAAACGCAATTATATACTGCACCGGGAACAAAATAATCCAAGGCAATGCATAACAGAAATATTTCCAAGTTAAAAGCAAGTTTTTCGGGTTCTTCACATGGCCACCATTAGTTTTAAATTCGAGAAACATATCGCTACGAAAGGGAGTCGGAACAACCACAAGGATACACGGAACACCTAAACCTAACCACAACGACGCAAAAAACATCGCAATTAAAGCCTTTATACAAAGGCGCCACAAGCCAAACAAAGCAAGCAAGGCACACTTTAAGTGTCGAAATAGTAATCGCAGAGACAGGGGGTACAGAAGCCACACCCCGTCCAAAATTTCAAACTGAAACGCGATTCCTCCGTCCTTCAAAAATGTTGTGATAAGCTTTTCATTTCCACGCTTGAGTGCCGTTTCGTATGCTGTTATAACTGTATCTTCTTTACAGTTTTTGAATTCCATACTGTAAGATTCTATGGATGGTTTGTCTGCACGATCCTCAAATTTCCTTTTGCAATAGCTGGCGTGCTTTGCAAATACGATCGACGTAATGTAGCTAAGTTCATCCTTTTCTGCTTTCGACCTTGCACCAATAAAACAGTACAGTAACAGCAAATAAAACAAGCATGGGCCACCAAGCAACCATAGGAAGATGCTGTAGAAGAAACATCTCATTGTTACACTACAAATCCAGCCGACTTTCTTCCAGTTCACAAATTCTTTGTCTCTTTTTTCTAATGCGGCTGCTGCATGTTTTGGAGGCCCTCTAAATAATACTTGCAGGCAAGGTATCAAAAATACTATGCCTGCCACTACAGTGACCGTAACAGTAACACTCCACAGAGTAAGCAAGGGAAATGTGACTAAAAGGGCTACAAAATAAGACAGCATGCGAAGAGATGTTGCGCCACATTTAAAGCAAGTAGTTAAGCAATGGCCAACTTTCTCCGCACAGTACCCCAACGTTTTCAAAGCATACTTACCCACAACACCCCAAATTCTTTCCTCCCTAGACAATTTCTTATTACACAACAAGTCTGACCACATCTGGCGCGAGTAGCTACACGGTGGACACACCGTAGTGAATATTATACCTAATAACCAAAATGGAAAGTAGACCCAAAACATAAGTGCAGTCAGAAAATGCTTAACCATTATTCTGAAGATTTCTATGTAAATACCACCCGTGCTATCTTTCGTGGTATCGGTTTGCTTTATTTCTGTAGACTTTTCAACCTTTCCTTTGCCCGCTTCTACAGCCTCTGCAACTTTGGCAGTATTTTTTTCAGCAATAGCTGCTGATTTATTCCTTTTCCAGGCTTCCTTTATTTGCTTAATACATACGGTATTTTGAACAGAAAAGAAAACCACTAAAAACATGGAAAGCATTATTGCCGTGTACGAAACTGTCAAAGGTATCATGATTATTATGTCCAAAATTAGCAATTTAAAAAAGAACAAAAGACCCTTGAATGAATATTTAGTGGTCACAATTGTAAAATTTAGCAACAACTTCAAAATGATTGCGCACATTTCGATAAAATTCTTAGGAATAGCAGTCCAATATCGAGCATATCGTCGCTCTTCTTTCCTGTTTTGTAAAACTTTCTTAAGGCTACCTTCGATCGCATTGATTTTCTTAATGCAAGCATTAAGCAAAACTGGCTTTAAACGCGCTCGGATACGATCAAACTCTTTATCAGACAAGGAATAATTGGTTGCATTTTTATTGTTTCTATCCCTCTCCTGAATAATATGGTACTTATATAGGGACAATAATTCACAAACATCATCCCTTTTCTCGTCATTGGATTCCATTGAAGGGCAACGAAGGAACTTGTCCACTACTTCCATTTCAAAAATCTCGGTAAGCTCTAAGTCTGTCAATGCTAACTTATCCTCGTCATACCAATAGCCTAGATCTTTTAAGCATTGTTTGAGTTGAACTCCTGTCCCCGAGATTACCGCAAACATTAACACAAGGAAAGGGAAGTATGCAAGAAAAACAAGGGTGATAAAAAAGTGAGGGG
>JACLAC010015957.1_pt1 | contig 16412 bp, 13 predicted proteins | sample 8027881 | NCBI WGS metagenome assembly JACLAC01 (sample SAMN15725517, study PRJNA655200) | protist metagenome | isolation source: fluorescence activated cell sorting (FACS) single amplified genomes of... | place: Spain: Blaines Bay Microbial Observatory, Mediterranean Sea | collected 2016-01-19
GCAGGAACTTTTATCGAGGAAAGCTTGTAGGATCTGCAGATCTGAGACTGTTGGGGATGAGGCTATCGGGTTCAGGAAGGGCTTCTGATTGAAGATAAAACCAGACTGACAGAGCCTTTCAATAGCAAAAGCCTCTTTGCTCTGACCGACAATCAGGTACTGGTAGTGAAAATACTGAAGGATGTATTGTCTCGTCAGGATATCCAATGTGCAGGACCCCTGTGGACATTTGGGATTGTTGTTTTGCAGTAAGACCCGGAACTACAAAGCGGTTAGCCACGTAGACATTGAACTGATCTCCGCTCAATCTGCCTTTGGCGTGACTTTCCAGGCGAGTCACCAAACCATATTTCTTTCGGTGTTGTTGCTTCTCTATATTCCTGCCAGACATCCCAGCATAGATCAGCTGACCTTCCCTCCAGACCACATAGACTCCTTCAGCTACAGCAGGGACAGTAGGGTTGGGCCATTCTCGAAACCATGCTGGAGTAGAAAACTTCTGCACTATTTGATGTCCTTTCGTGTTATCCATTCTTTTTCCCTACCCCCTAGAGTCAGCTTGCCCATCTCGATTAATGATCCGCACCATACTCTTCAGGCAATTCCTCGTCGACTAGATTGAAAAATCATCAATTATAGTAGCTATTTACTTTATACATACCCTTAGGGTAGATGCAGTTTGCAACTATGCAACGAAATATGTAATTACATGCAAACTATCAATTTATGTAGAGCATCCTGATGATCATCAAACCACTATCCACCTTCTCTGGAAGCCTAAGGTTGCGTCAATGATTGAAGTGGTAGCCGCCGTCATAGTCTTTGAGAATCGCCTACTCGCCTTTCAACGGGGTGGTTCGAAGTACAGTTATGTCGCGAACAAGTTTGAGTTTCCCGGTGGGAAGGTAAGAAAGGATGAACCCAGAGAGGACAGTCTAATCAGGGAATTGAGTGAAGAGTTAGATCTAGACATCAAGGTAGGTGAATGGATAACAACCGTGGAACATGAATACCAAGATTTTTCAATCAGGATGCACTGCTATCTAGTCCATCTGGAAAGCTTCACAGGACTACTGAAAGAACATATCAGCTTTTTTCACGGGCCACTTGATGAGGCTAGGAACCTGGATTGGATAGAGGCAGACAAACCTATTTTGGACATTCTCGAGAGTAGATACCGGCATGTATTCTCCTGATGAAGTAATCGAAGGAGTGTATTCGGGACTCATCGAGCATAACCCGGTAGCATCAACCTATTTCCAACCTCAGTTAGTTCTAAATGATAGCAACCGGGGTCGAAAGATTCTGGAGTTCGTTTTAGAGAACCTGGAGGAGTGCACCTACTTTCGTTGTGCTGTTGCCTTCATTACTAGAAGTGGTGTCGCTTGTATTCATCATACACTCAAAGAATATGTGCAGAAGGGAGGTAGCGGTGAAATTCTCGTATCTAAGTATCTGAACTTCTCAGACCCTGAAGCTATTCGCGTCTTAGCAAACTTCAAAAACATAACTGTTCGCTTCATCAATGATATCAACTTTCACGGCAAGACCTATCTTTTCGAATACGATCAATACGCCAAAGTACTGATCGGTAGCTCAAACCTGACCCAGGATGGTCTGGGGAAGAATACGGAGATCAATTTAACGGTTGCACTGAATAAGACTTCCAGCCTCTACAAAGAAATTGACCTCAATTTTGGCTACTGGGTCAGTAAGAGTGAACTCGTCAATGACGATAATCTCCGGATGTACGCACAAAGCCGGGGGACCCATTTAGCTCGTGTTGAACAGCAAGGGGGTACTCAGGAGCAGCCGATTATCCCAAATAGCATGCAGGAAGCGGCACTGAAGAGATTGGGATTATTAAGAAGCCGGGGTCAGAGTCGATCCCTTCTGATCTCTGCTACAGGGACTGGCAAGACTGTCTTGGCTGCCCTGGATGTCAAACAGAACAGTTCCAAAAGACTACTGTTTGTTGTTCACAGACTGAATATAGCGAGAAAGTCTCTTGTGGAGTTCAGAAAGGTTTTTGGAGAGTCCGTGAAGATGGGAGTCTACAGTTCTGGGGATACTCTGGATACAAGTGCCGATTTCATATTTTCAACCATCCAGACTATCAACAAGGATGCACACCTCAAAAAGTTCAGGCCTGATCACTTTGATTATGTGATTATTGATGAGACTCACCGGGCTGGTGCTGCTACCTACAGAAAAATCATCGACTACTTTAAGCCAGGGTTCCTGCTAGGGATGACAGCAACCCCTGAACGAACAGACGGCTTCGACATTTTCTCACTCTTCAATCATTCGATTGCTTACGAAATCAGGCTTCAAAAAGCTTTGGAAGCCGATCTCCTCGTCCCTTTTCACTACTTTGGCATCTCTGAATTGACCGTTGAAGGTCAAACAATCAGTGATAAATCTGAATTCAATAGTCTTGTCCGGAGCCAGAGAATTGACCATATCATCAGCAAACTACTTGAATACGGAACAGATACCGGGGAGCCAAGAGGGCTTATCTTTTGTTCGAGAGTTGAGGAGGCCCGCACCCTAAGTAAGGAGTTTAATGATCGAGGATTCAAAACCAGATCAGTTAGTGGCTCTGATCCAGAGGAGTATCGAGAAGAGTCGATCCAGCTAATTCAATCTGAATCTGACGACAAGTTGGACTACTTGTTCACAGTTGATGTATTCAACGAAGGCGTAGATATCCCGGCTATTAACCAGGTGGTCTTGCTGAGGCCCACCGCTTCTTCGATTATCTTCATTCAGCAAATTGGAAGAGGACTACGGAAGTTCACGAACAAAGAGTACCTGACGATCATTGATTTTATCGGCAACTATGAGAACAACTATCTAATCCCGTTAGCGCTTTTCGGGGACTCTTCCTACAACAAAGATAAGCTAAGAAGATTGATTAGTGCTGGGAGCAGCCTCATACCTGGAGCCAGTTCAATCAGCTTCGAGAGTGTGGCTAAAGAACGTATCTTCAAATCGATTGATTCTGCAAAAACCAACACTAAGAAATCCCTGACTGAAGCCTATGAATTATTGTGTTTCAGGCTAGGCTCCAGACCAAAGATGTTGGACTTTATCCTGAACGAAACACGGGATCCGTACCACTATGTCGAATATTCAGGCTCCTTGCTGGCCTTCAGCAAAACTATCGATGATCTGCCTAATATTTCAGACCAATCACTCAGACTTCTGGAATACTTAGGAAAGCACATATGTGACGGGATTCGACTGGAGGAAGCTGTCCTCATCGATCTACTGCTGAAAGAGGAAGTAGTCTCAATAAATTCTTTCACAGATCAAATTAATGATCTTGCTGGGTATCTCCCCGACCCAAATGTGGTGATGTCTGCCTACCACAATCTAAACCTCAAATTCATTACTGAACGCTTCCAGAAAGAGAATCTCCGTGTAGGGGATATCCACAACTATGAGTTGGTTCGGGCTGTTGGAGACAATTTCATCAGGGGTAAGTCTCTCGTTGAGGTGATGTATGACCCTTTTGCCGTTGAATATTTTGTCGACCTCGCCCAATGCTCGATTCAGAAATTTCTCGATAACTATTCGGCAAGTGACTTTATCAATGGGTTTAAGCGATATTCAAAGTATACGCGGAAGGATGTCTTTCGAGTTCTTAATTGGGACAAAGTCCCCAATGCTCAGAATGTGGGAGGATATATCGTCAGTCCAGAAGGAAGACAATGTCCTGTCTTTATGACCTACCTTAAGCACGAAGACATCTCAGAAAGTACCAAATACGAGGATCGATTTCTCAATCCCAACCATCTGATCTACATGTCCAAAAACAAGAGGACCCTAACTAGTCCTGATGTTTCAGCAATGATGAACCAAAAGTCTTCGGAACTGCACATGCCGTTCTTCCTTAAGAGGAGCAACGATGAGGGTATTGGGTTCTACTATTTGGGAGATCTCAGTGCGCTGCCGAATAAATTTGTTAATACAAAGATGAATAACAATTCAGGAGAGACAGTTAACGTAGTGAAGATGGAGTTTCTCCTAGATAAACCTGTCGAGCCTCGCTTATACAAGTACCTTCATACGACTACGTAATCGAAAAAACTTGTAGGTCTGGTGGGGAGGGGATTGTTAATTGGGTGAGCAACATCGGTACTCGTTCGACCAGGCTGTTGGGTCAAATCAACAGCATCCCTCTTGAATTAGGCACTGAACTGACGACGAGTTGGATTTTCGGACATAGGTACTCTCCTCTGAAAAGGTCAAAAGTACCTTAATTTTGACTGCATTAAATGTGGGCAGTGCCAGATCATTTCGGAGAAGGGCAGGGATTGGAGAGATCGAGTCGAGTGGTCTGTAGTGTTTTGATTACAATTCCTTATCAATGTAATCAATAAGATCTTTTCCTGCCTCTTTACCCTTTTCAAATAGTTCAATACTTGTTTCCTTGCTTTGCTCGATTAACTTGTCTGTCAAACTTTGCTCCTCCTCCCCTCTACAGGAAAAAGTTAAATACCTTGCATTGGACGATTCTGAATAAGTATTCGAGCTTCCGACAACTATGTTACCTTGACCAGCTACCCCCTGCCCTCCGTAAAGGCCACTTCGACCTTTCCCCACGCTGTATGGTTCACTAGTTTTAGCAATCACATCAAAACCACGCTTTCCACATTCTTCGCCAGCTTCAAACTCACAATTAGCCCAAGTACGACCCGCACCACTGCAATTAGCCATAAAAGCTTGGCTCCCGTCCTGTAAAAAAGTAGAGGTGACAGAGCTTGATGAGCAACTGGATACCAAAAACAATCCAAAGCTACTAACGACTACACTGAACTTGCGCATACAACCTTGATATTATCTGGTGGGATCTGTCATAAATGCCTTTTCAAACAAAGAATTAGCAGACTGCGTATTTTTGTCAGACTTTGCAAGCCAACAGAATCCAAACTATAAATGATTCAAAGCACATCAATTAAATCTTTAAATAAATAAGGTTAATAATGAGAATTCTTATCGTCTTTTTATTAGGGATTTTGTTAGCTTCTTGTTCATATAAATTTGACGTTATACTCAAAGAAGATTCTTCAGAGTATAAAAAGAGATTTGAGACTGCAAAAAGGATTGATGAACTGAATAAAGCAAAACTAAATATAAATACTATTCATAAAGGTATTGAAATAAAAGACACTTCGATAGTTAATCATTTTCTGATAATTAATAATACTAATAAGGATGTATTTATTGAATATGAGAAAAGTAGTATGATTACAAACAATATGAGTTATAGAGTGATATCGGGAGAACAACGAGATTTAGAAATATCAAAAATAATTCCAGATAGGATCGTTGCAGCGGGCACTGAGGCAGAAGTGTCGTTCTACAATGCAAGTTCTGTGGAGGATTCTTCGTCGTTCGATAAGGTCAATATCTCTTATCGGATTGCAGATAAAAGTTATAAAATTGAGAAGTTTAGACCGTTAAGATTTGCCAAAGATATAGAGAAAATTGGGACAGTCGAATACGTTAATGTTACCCACAAAATTCTATGTTATACAACAGCGTTATTTTATGGTGGTTACTGTTGGTTTATTAAATATGGAGATCCTGAAGAAGAGGATTATAAAGGCGCAAAATTAAAAGCAGCAGCAACCTATAAACTTTCCGAAAAAGAGTTCAATGTCGTATTAAATGAAGAAGATTAATTTTTTGATTATACAACGAGAGACTGGTACCTCTTAACTATATTTTCCTACTAACTAGCAATCCTCATTATTGATTGAACCATTTGGCATCATTGTCTTACAAAATTTAGCACCAGTCAAATTAGCACCAGTCAAATTAGCACCAGTCAAATAAGAATAGCTGAGATTAGTTTCTCTAAGATTGGTTTCGCGCAGATCCGCACCGACCAAGTTAGCACTACTTAAATCCGCTTCACTTAGATCCGCCTCACTCAAGTTTGCATTTTTGAATGTTGCACCCCTCAGATTTGTGAACCAGAGAGTTGCGTTGTTAAGATTTGCTTCGCTTAGGTTGGCCCTGCTCAAGTCAGCATAGGTCATATTAGCCATACTTAGGTTACTCTGCTTGAGGTAGGTATCTCTCATTTTCGTATAGATGAGCTTTGCCTCTAATAAATTTACACCACCAAGATTAAGACCCGAAAGATCAATATCACTGAGATCGCACCCGATGCACTCTCTCTTCGAGACCAGTTCGTCAAGTGCCATTTTCCCACTCTCCTTTTTGTATGGTACAGGCCTCTCAGCAACCTCTTCAATCTTGGGTTTAGCCCAATAGTTTTTCTGTGATTCAGCTTCTGATCGAATTGCATTATCAAGCTTGGAATATGGATTCTCTCTGGCCCAATTGCTCAAGAACAATCGCCAAGCCTCCACCTTCTTAGAACTATCAACTGATTTTTTGCTAAGAGCCTGAGTATTCTCGAATTCCTGCTGCATTTGCTCCTGCCATTCCATCCACTGTCTCACTAATCTTTCCTCATCAAAAACTGTGACTTCAGGTGTCTTCTGATTTGAATGCTCTTTTTTCTGAGCACCAACCTCGCTTTTAAATGCTGCCTGTTTGGTCTGAGATTCTGAAACCATTTCTTCAGTTGACTTTATGAAGATGAAGTCTCCTCCTTCATCACCAGCTTGCTGAATGTCTCCATACTGTGGTACTTGCCGAGTCGGACTGTTATTGATAACTGCCAACCGCAAACTAGAGAACAACTGATAAGAGGACAATAAAGGCTCTTCATTCTGGTCAAGTCTTTGGATCAGATAATCGATAAAGATACTACGATCTGGGACTTCATTCAGGGTACCACTGGTCATTGCCTTTCGACTTCGCAACTTGTTTAGTTCCTGGTAACCAGGACCAGCCAGATTTATGACTGACCTAGTGTTCAAGATGCCACCGCTGAAACAAGCATCCGAAATCAACAAGGTATGACGGCTCTTGATACCTCTTAAATAATCCCGAAGAGTGCCATTGGAGACCCATTCAACGGGATTGTCTCTCTCCGCATTACTAGGCAGCCAATATCCCTGTTCAATTTCTCCATCCCAATAGCCGTGTCCAGCAAAAAAGACGAGTAGGCTGTCCTTGTCGGTGATCCTTGAGCGAAGATTTTCCAAACTAGAGATTAGTTTTGGTCGATCCGGATTCTCAATGAGTTCGATGTTTTTAAATCCATATTTTTTACTTAGAACAGCCTTTAGTCGTCTGGCATCGCTGATTGGATTTTTAAGATCCAACATAGATGCGTGCTGGTAATCATTAACTGCTAAAAGTAGAGCATAATAATTACCTTTGAGACTGAGTGGCTGCAAAGTTTCAGGTGTTGTCTTCTTTAAGGAAGCCGACTCCCTCAAAACCGTGAAGGATTTTGTTGACTTATTACCTTTTAGATCCTCTGCAGAAACTGTAATTAGGTTTTCTCCTACAGCCATCCTCACTTCTGATTCGAACTCCCCCAGTGCATTGAGTGGGGCATCCTTGTTGTTAACCAAAACCTCAAAAACTCCACTATCATCAAATGCTTTTCCGCGAACATACAGCACCTTGCCTCTGACTAAAGGTTTAATAGCTCTGAATGCGTTTGAGGGGCTAAGAATCTTTATTCTAGGGGGAGTTATATCTTCAACAGTTGAAGATTTTTCTAGTGTGTTCTTCGAAGAATTTGCTGATTCAAACAACAGTGGCGGATACTTACGATCAAAAATCGAAGGCTGATTCGATTCTGAGGGCCGATTTTGCACATCACTGAACAAGTTATCAGTTGGCGGAGCAGGTGGCGGTGGAGCTGGAGGCGGTGTGTTTATCAACTTGTTGGGGCTCAATTCAATTTCTGAAGAGCGACTAAGAAGATCTTTATATTGAATTTGTTTAATAATTTTTGATGCTACATCAGACTGGAACAGAGAAACTGACTTAGATTCATTTGATAAAGAATGTCTAAGTGCTTCTTTATGATACTTCTCAATTCGGGGTGCTAGATCATATGCTTGAGTAGTTGCGTTCTTTTCTAGGTAGCGGAGCATTCTTTGAAATAGTGCTTGCCCCATCAAATTTCTTGCAGGGCCATAAAGCTTAGAGGAAGGAAGAATCGGTGAGAGGGTCTCTTCAGCTACTTGTGGACGGTCAAAGCGAAAATGGATCTTGCCTAGCTGGAGGCGAGTAAAATCTCCTTCCAAATCATTTGGATTTTGCTGTAGCCACTCCTCAAAAAGAATTTGAGCCTGGGGCCAATAGCTTTCCCCCATCTGAAGAAGGACTTCGCCCTCTAATTTCATAGCGACAAAGCGAAACTCGCCTCGAGGTTTACTGGCTCTATAACACTGAAGATAATCTCGGGCACTTGTCAGCATTCCGTCTTCAATCATCTTCTCAGCGAAGGCAAATTGCTGTTTTTCGTTAAGACCGTCGGGCAACCCACAGGCTCCAAAAGCATAGAATGGGAAAAGAGCCAATAAACTTCCCACCAAGATTTTCAAATAATTCATTAGTGTTGCTCTTGAGGAAAAAGCTAAGGGAAGGAATGTCCTCGCCATATGCAATTTGGAAAATTCAATTCACGTTTTGTATTTTTTCATCTGTGTCAGTGTCCTCCCAAAATGCTCATTCAACTTCACCCAAACTTTGAGTCTGCTAGAGTTAGTACCACCAACGCTTCTAGTTTGATTCAAAGTAGTCAGATAGTACTTACAACTTAAGTAGAGTTTTGCTGAAGCAGTCACGAGATGGTCTTGATTATTAGGCATCTTCAAGGTTTGTCAACAAAGCACTTAAAATGTAACAGATCAAAGATTCTGGAAGAATTTTCCAGCTGTCTATCTCACATCATCAATCAGGAGATCTGAAGATCAATTTTAGATCAAAGCGGACCGGTATACATACTGCCTCAACTATTGAATAGACCCAAATATGGCTGCTTTCCAGTACTAGAATTTTCCTGCCGTTCATCTCTGAATTTTCTTTGCAAACACCCCCAAAACATCTTTCAATTTCTCCTGTTTTCTGCTATAATTAATTTTATTTAAACAATTGATATTGTTAGTTAATTATTTGTTAATTTTCTCTATTACAGCAGTCTATTGGTACTGACCAAATACGTTGCAATTCTAGTCTAAAATTGAAGCTGAATTTGCCAATATTGTCGTAATGAAATGGACAGGAAGGAGATCAGATGGAACAGCATTGGACAGAGACACCATCCGGGCAGAAGTTGTCAAGCCTCTTGCAAAGTCAACTGACGCAGGAGAATTTCGACAAGTACTCCCTAGCACACCGGAACAGCCTAGCATCAGCGATGGTCGGACTAGCGAAGACCAAGACACCAGAGGAGATAACACCAGCAGTAGTGAAGGGAGCAATCCAGATGGAGGAACAGATGCACGGAGTGGCAGTACACTGGCCGGGAGTGTTTTGAGCTAGGATTAATTCAGTAACACAATCTTGAGGCAAGCAATGGAGCAGGCCCAAGCACCTACTACGACAACTTCATCAGAAATGTCGGACTCGGAATACGAGGCCCACTTGAAGGCAGCAATGGAAGTACTACAAGATCTTCCTCTGAGAGACAAGAACGAGATGATCAGAGTACTCAAGGGGTACGTCAACGACCTCAAGGAGAACAAGACACACAACGATCCACAACAGACCAAGAGACTCGTTCAGAAGTATCTGGAACGACAGGAGAAGGGTCTAACACCCCTGCTGATCTGAGGTTTTCTACTTAAGGAACACTTAAGACTAACCAAAAACTTCCTAACTGCTTACCGGGGTGGGATACCGAAGACCCCACCTCTTCATTCATTACCTCCCCTAATCGATTTTCATCTGAGCTCAATTTCCTATCGAGGAGAATCCTGATGAATGTATCCACAAATCTGACCTTCAAGCAGCAACGATTTGTCGAAGAGTACCAGGTGGACGGTAACGGTTCACAGGCTGTTCTTCAGCTGGTTTAAAAAGTAGAGATAATTTTGCAAAATCTTCGAACACCTGTTGCCTAGCTAAGTTACGAACTGCAGGGGCTACCCCCATGCAAAGTACACTTCATTTTTTTTAATATCAGGTACTAGTTAGTAATAGATAGTTGTTTGAGCCGATTTGGGGAAGATGTAACGAAATGGGCGTGAGGAATTCAACAAATATAGAAAAGTTAAGCTGATAAAGTTCATTATCAGCTTTCGGAATATTTAAAAACTGAAACCAACACCTGCGCTGATCAGGCTACGACTTACATCTGTATCACTGGTTCCGCCCTCCTGCTTAAATTTAGCTGATTCCATTCTGTAGCCTAGAAGTAGTTCAAACCCGCTGAAATCATAGCCTCCGTTTATTCCTATTGCCGAACCAGATGCAGAATCTTTCTTTATTGTGTTTTGCGCTATCCCGTTCTTTTTGTGCTCAAGATCACTTTGGCTCAATTGGTGGCCATAGAATATTTGACCTGTTATCTCACTCCCAAAGGTATATGACAAATCAAGGTAAGTGGTATCCCATTCAAATATCTCTGTATTGGTATCTTGCTTTTCTTCCTGTTCATAACTATGCGCGGTATATCCTATTCCCCAACCTGCAGAAGCTACAAAATGAACGCTATATCCTGATGGAGTAATTTTCTCAGTTGTTCCTGGCGGTGAACTATTCCCTGTGAAGACATCCCCAGTAGCTGTGCCTTGAACCGGAACTAGCAGACGTATTTTACTTGAATCAGCTGCCAACGTGCTCGCGGCTGTTGTAGCCAGAAAGGCAACTCCGAGGAAGAGAAATTTTTTGAACATACCAATTGATCTCCATTTACATTGTTTTTAACAACCATCACCAATAATTATTGACCTTCTAGCAAGTATGGTTCCATTGCGACGAAGGTTTTTCTCTAGTCGGAAACTTGCCAACTTAGCAAGAAATGCTGACGTAGCAAAATTTACTCTCATATAAACTCAGTTGTACCTCTCATCTTCTCATCACTCACATCGATATACTGCAATGGGCCAAGTTTGTATTGGTTGGCTAGGTGTTCAAATCAAATTAACAAAAAACACCTACAAAAATTTAGGAAAAGTCACCCCACACTCAGTCTGCTCTCTGCTTCGGCAGATCACCAGCAGGCTGACAGGTTTCGAGTAAGGTCCTGATAGCAGTGGGCAATCAATACGGTCTAGCGAACCTACGATGCTCTTCCTCAGATCTCTCCTTAAATACTCCAATCCTTTAGCAGTACAATCTGGATAAGTACACACTCACCTCAGTTTTGCATTCAAAAGCTAGCACTGACAAACTATAGAAGCCTCTCAAAGTTATTCTTCACTTCAGCCAGATCGTCTTTAGACTTCAGCCCAATTGTGGTATAATACTTTGAGTTTAGTTAACTGAAATCATGTAAGATTTACCGAAATAAGCCTGTTGAACTCATTACTCCTATGGTTCAGTAATCCGACGGTAGCCATTTATTCTTCACAGAGACTTACCAAAGCACTCCCAATTCACTTAAGGGGGGACAGGACCAAAGACCCCCACCCTTCATTCATTACCTCCCCTGACGGATTTCCATCCACAGCCAATTTTTTCCTAAGGAATAGTCTGATGAATGCATCCCCAAATCTGACCCTCAAACAGCAACGATTCATTGAAGAATATCAGGTGGACGGTAATGGAACACAGGCTGTCCTCAGGGCAGGCTACAAGACCAGCTATCCATCCGAAATGGCTTATGGACTCCTCAGAAATCCAAAGGTCAAACATACCCTTCAGGATGCTCAGAATGCCCGTAGTGAGCGTTTGCAAATGCGGGCAGATTCGACTGTAAAGCAGTACATTGAGCTAAAGGAGAAAGCCCTAGAAGCTTGTGACTATCAAACGGCACTTCGGACTCTGAATCAGCTAGCCAAACACCTGAAAATCTTCGAGCACTATCATGCGACACCGCTGTTGGAAGCCATTGAAAAAGATCCAGATAATCTTGAAGAGTTGGTTGATCGATTCCTCTGGATCAATACTACACTCGGCAACTGGTCGTATGTGCTACGTGCTCTAGAATTGAAGGTGAAGCTTGCTGGGAAAGAGAAGGGAGAGTGGGACTATGAGGAGATGCTTGGGTCTTTGGAGTTAGCTGCTTGAATCTGGATCTTCATCTAGCCGAGTTGTGCCTAACCAATCATACCAGTCAATCCCACCCTGTGATCCTACATAGAAATGACTACATGTATCTACAGGCGTGCAAAGATTATCAAAATAGGAATCAGGTGGAGATTGCCTAAAAGAGGTTGATTAACCTGCTAAATGTCTTTGCTACGAGAAAAATTGAATCGGGATGTTTATTGATTGGTGTGTGTAGATTTAAGGAAGAGACTGGACTTAGAAAGTAACTGATTAGGAGGTGCTGATTTATCAATAGGGGTAGGGTGCGCATGTTAATCCAACTCTCTGTCCACGAAAAATTATTCCTTAGCAGGGAAAGTTTTTCCCAAATCCACAACTAGATATGTTAATTTTATGAGCTGGTCGATATCTTGGTCCCTAACCAATTTCTGAGCTTTTGGAGGTACCGACCAAGAAGCAAAACTTCATTGTGGAAGTGGGCAGAGCAGTTGATGCTGAGTGCGCCTGGATTGCGCCTGAAACTAGTTTGGAATAGAGATCGAGGGTAAGTCAAAAACCAGTAAGTATCTGATTTATTGATATCATTCACTGGTGGCCAGAGCGGGAATCGAACCTGCGACACACGGATTTTCAGTCCGTTGCTCTACCAACTGAGCTATCTGGCCGTTAGGAGGGATTTGATACAAACTTTACAAAGTATTGGAGATTTTCCCGAAAAGCAAGTGATTTCTAGTTTCTCAAACGATAAACCTGGTGAAGTACTAATCCCATCAACATCAAGAAGGCAGTTTGCACTTCCCCATCCCGAAAGTTATTTTCAAAGACGCCAGCGACCATGAAGCCGGAAACACCAGCGAGAGCACCCAAGAAAATCGCACCTTCCCAACTTGAGGAAGCAACTTTTCTCAATGAAAGGATACAGGTTAATAAGAAGCCAAAGATGATTCCTAAGTAAGCGAGAAAGCCGATGATTCCGTAATTTAGCCATGTCTGTAGGTAAATGTTGTGTACTCCTGCACTGGCATTGTTGTTAAATCGATGATTGTTTTTTTCAGCCAACGGTATCCGGTATCGATCCATGACATTTTTGTCATTGCCATAACCAATACCCCAAAGTAGATGGTCTTGAATTCCCTGAACACCTGAATCCCACATCAATAATCTATCTTTATTTGCAGCCACGTCAACTGCGCTGGTAAGCCGCTGAACCAATGCGTTATCTCTAATTTGCCAATTTTTGGTCTCTCCACTAAGAACCTGTTGAGCAATCCAGCCACCTAATCCCACCACAATTACTAAGGAAACAATCCCAAGAATTTTTGAAATTCGAAACAACCAAATCCAAAACACAATCAAAATGCCCAGCCAAATGCTGCGTCCCAAAGATGATATTGCTCCAGCAAGCATCACCACGCTGCCAAGTCCATAAAACCATCGCCATTTAGTTGAAAGGTCCTTAACTGTTGTGAAAAGTGAGAAAAGCGGAAAGAGCAATAGTAAATAGCCACCGTATGTTAAGTGATGAGTGAAATTACCTTTTCCATGAAAAAACTGGGTACCATCAGTTGCCGTGAAATAAAGGGTAGTCAGTCTTCTTTCCGGTGAGCGAAGCCAGTCTGCTCCAGTGAAGTACTGAATGATTCCATAGAGCGAGACCAATAAGAGGGGAACAAATAGAAATCGTATGAGTTTCTGTTGATCTATTTCTAAAATTGCAATGGCCAATACAAAAGGCAGGAGTAGACGCCAGTTTGTCTGAGCGGAGAAAAGATGATCAATCCCAGGGTATCCGTTGAAATAACCGCTCAACACAGTCAAATTCATGTAAATGATTACGGGCCAGATGAGCCAATGCTTGTAGCCCAACCCTTTTTTTCGAATAAATCGCCAAAGGCTGATCAGGTAGATGAAGAAGATGGAGGCTTCAGATCCAGCAATACTAAAGGTGCTGAATACGAAGAGAGCATAGATGAAGAATCCAAGATAAGCGGAAGAATCAGTGAGAGACCAATTAGCCCAAAATTTGGCAGCCATCAAGTACGTGCCTCATAGATTGCTTTGTAAAGCTGATGAGTCCTAAAAACACGTTTCACGTAATTTCTAGTTTCAATGTAGGGAATGCTTTCAACAAATTCGTCGAGGTCTCGGTCAGGGAATCTCTTCAACCATTCTTTCATGCGACCAGGTCCTGCATTATAGCTTCCTGCGATCTGAATCACCTCTCCAAACCTTTTAGAAATCTGTCCAAGATAGGAAGTTCCAAGTTGAATATTAATCTTTGGATCGAACAAATCTTTCTCATCTTTTAGTTGCAACCCAATGATCTTAGCAACTCTTTTTCCAGTGTATGGCATCAACTGCATCAGCCCCCGAGCGGAGGCTGGAGAAACAACATCTGCCTGATAAAGGCTCTCTTCGCGCATAATTGCCAATGCCAGATATGGATCAATCCCAGCATTTTTAGAGAAGTTTTGCACATCCATCCAATAGGGCCTTGGATAAGCGAAAGTCCAAACTTGTTGATCCTGAATTGGAATACGCTTCAAATCACCAAGGTAGTGGTTTACAACAATTGTCTGCAATGAGCGATATTCCCCATATTCGTCAAGGACCAGACTACTTTTCCAGATCAATTCCTTGGGTGATTTTAAGTCGACTAAATTACGAATGTGCTTAGCCCCAATGTTCCCATCTCCGGCAGCCATCACGAACTCTGCAAATTCCAACTCTGTCCTTTCCTCGTTTGCTTTTAATTCAGGAGGGTTGTCATGCCAATAATCTTTCTCTTTGTAGGGTATTTTTTTTGGAACTAGACTGCTCATTGTGCGCAATGCCAGCATTCCATAGAATGTGTTCGGGTACCAACTGAGCAGGTTATTAAAAATTCTTTGAGCTCGTTCTTGCTTCTTTTCTAAGACAGCCAGCTTACCTTGCCAATAAACAAATTTTGCGGCTACTTCAGGATTATTGATGCCATTCCTCAGGCCATCATTTATGTACTTTAGGGAAGTTTCCCAATTATTTTGTTGGTAGTGATACCAAGCCAACTCCCAAGCTGCGATTTCCCCTGAACGCCTTTTGGGGAAATTTTTCAGAAGTTTTTTCCACCAAATCTCAGCAACTTCATCCTTGTTGTTTCCCTTGTAAGCCCTTGAAATCTCTAGCAAGATATCTTCGTGTGCATCGGAGGAGGGATATTTTTTGCTGATTTGTTTAACAACTTTTGCCATGGGGTGTTCATCATTCTTCTTTCTCCACATGCGGGCCTGCCAATACAGTTGTCGATCCTCAGGCATTGAAAAATTTTCTGTAAAATACCCCTGTTTCATCAATTTTAGAGTCTTTGTGTAGAAGCGTTCCCGATGCATAGCTGCTGCGTAAATTTCGCCTAATTTCGCACGCTCAGATTTGGAAAGACCATTCAATCGAGTGGGCAAGTGTTTGATGAGATACATATCCAGCCTAAGCCGGCTGATCGTCTTCATTCTATTGACTACCATTGCTCCAGATGGTTTTTGCTGCTCTCCTTTGATTCTTTGATCTGAAGCTTCAGCGTCCTTCAGAGTATCCGGATTCATCCAAAGATTAGCTGTCACCTCAAAAGGGACAGCGACCTTTTTCCTTTCAGCTACTTTGATAAATTTCTTAGCAAGATCATATTCCTCAAAAAACCAATCTGGCTGATCAAGCGTCTTCTCCAGAAAGCTATAAAGTAGATTCAACTCACTGGTGCTGTTGAAATGATTCTTCAGCATGAGACGAAGAGTGGGCAAATACAGTGATCGTCTCGGAGACTCTAGGATTTTTTCAATCGCGCTGAGTGCTTTGTCGTGTTTTTTCCATGTCAAATAAAGCCTTACCTGCTGCAGAGCCCAATAATCTCTGTGTTTTGGATCTGTTCGAAATCCCTTTAGGAAAACTTTCTCCGCCTCTGCATACTCCCCAGTCGCTGATAAGCTTTTTCCTAAAATGATTTGGGCGAGTGGAGATTGATCAAGAAGTCCTTTTTTGATGTTCTCTTTGAGGTCTTGAATCAATTGTGCATGGCTTCCTTGCTGCATGAAATCTAGCCAACGCTTTGCTTCCTGTGAGTCATTGGCGTACACAAAGGTAGAAGAGCAAATGATAAAACCAAGCAGCAGACCCAAAGAGCTGTTTGGCCTTAAAGCCAAATGCTCAATTTTAGAAGAAATCATTGGTCAGTAATTGGTAATTGTTATTGGTTTAAATCTCTTCCACAAAATGTAAGGGGCTGTACTTCATGTGGAAACGAGAATTTGACTAGAAAATATAACTCGATTGCTAGG
>JACLAC010003643.1_pt1 | contig 16410 bp, 15 predicted proteins | sample 8027881 | NCBI WGS metagenome assembly JACLAC01 (sample SAMN15725517, study PRJNA655200) | protist metagenome | isolation source: fluorescence activated cell sorting (FACS) single amplified genomes of... | place: Spain: Blaines Bay Microbial Observatory, Mediterranean Sea | collected 2016-01-19
ACAAAACTGGGGCATCTTCAAGGTGTTAAGCGTCTTAGGGAAACTGATGGAATGTGGCTAGATAGGTTTACAGTTCGCAATCTTGAGATAATTTATCCTTCACATCCTGATGGTGTTGCGCTTGCTGATTGTCTAGATATGACTAACACTCCAATGGGCGCTAGGATGCTTCGCAAGTGGCTAGTTATGCCATTGACTGATAGAGCTCAAATAGAGGCAAGGCATGAAGCTGTTGCTACATTATTAGAAAACACAGATCTGAGTAATAAACTTAGAGAAATACTAAAGTCGGTTGGTGATCTTGAGAGACTAGCATCTAAAGCTAGTTCAGCAAGAATCAATCCCAGAGAACTTGTTCAACTTCGAAAGGGCATTGAATCAGTAATCAAAGTTGCTGATGAGGCAGCTGGTGAAGAGGCCCTGATTCCAACTCTAGAGAGGTTATCGCCATGTGATAATTTGCTCGATAGGCTAGTGAAGGAGCTTGAGGAAGAAGCTCCAACTCAGGTTGGAAAGGGTGCTGTCATCAAAAAAGGTGTTAGTGAGCAGCTTGACGAAGTGAGGTCGCTGGCTTTTGAGAGCGATGTGGCCCTGGATAAAATCCGTGTACGCGAAGCTGAGAAGACAGGCATTAGTTCTTTGAAAATAGGATTCAACAATGTGTTTGGCTATTACCTAGAAGTTAGGCATGCTCACAAGGACAAGGTTCCGGAAGAGTGGAGCAGAAAGCAAACTCTTACTCAAGCTGAGAGATACATTACTGAAGAACTTAAAATTCTGGAATCTAAAATTCTGGACGCTAAGGAAAGAGCACTTTCTATTGAACATAGACTCTACGACAACCTGGTTGCAGAAACTGTGAAAAATACCGGAGAGCTTATTGGCAATGCTAGAGCGATGGGAGAATTAGACGTACTCTTGAGCAATGCTGATGTTGCTAATGAAAATGGCTACACTCGACCTCGGTTGAAGGATGAACACGGAGTAAATATTTCAGACGGGAGACATCCAGTAATTGAGAAACAGCTACCCATTGGAGAGAAATACGTTGCAAACGACGTTGTACTCGACCCAAATCAAGCTCAGATTCTTATGGTCACTGGACCCAATATGTCAGGTAAGAGTGCACTCCTCAGGCAAACTGCACTTATATGCTTGATGGCTCAAAGTGGAGGCTTCGTGCCAGCAAAGTCTGCTGAAATTGGAATACTAGACAGGATATTTACAAGGGTTGGTGCTTCTGACAACATCTCTAGCGGTGAATCTACATTCATGGTAGAGATGAATGAGACAGCTTCAATTTTGAATAACCTGACTGAAAGATCTCTAGTGCTTCTTGATGAAATAGGCAGAGGCACATCTACATACGATGGGGTGAGTATCGCTTGGGCTATTGCAGAACACCTGCACGCCTCTGAAACTATCCGACCTCTTACGCTCTTCGCAACTCACTACCACGAGCTGAATGCTATGCAATCAAATTTTGAGCGCATCAGGAATTTTAACGTAAATGTGAAGGAGGTTAATGGCAATATTGTATTCCTCAGGAAGCTAGTTCTTGGTGGATCGAATCATAGTTTTGGTATTCATGTGGCCAAACTTGCCGGAATGCCTCGCTCGCTCGTTAGAAGAGCAGAAGATGTTCTTGTCGATCTTGAATCTTCTCGAAAAAACACAGGAGAGGGTAAAGGTCTTAGATTTCATTCAGCAACTCCGCAAGTTGAAGAAGGGGTGCAGATGAGTTTCTTTAAACTAGATGATCCGGCACTCGAGGATGTGAGGGACAGGCTTTTAGATTTGGACATAGACAATCTAACGCCCATAAACGCTTTGATGAAACTCCACGAAATAAGAAAAATAGTAGGGGGTAAATGAGTGGACTAGTAGGTAGCTAACAACAAGTCCAAATCCTTAAAAGGTAACCCTCTTTCTTCTGCAATACCACTATGAGTTAGTGTTCCTTTGAACATATAAACTCCAGAGCGAATCATGTTAGCATTCCTTACTGCAGATTCCACTCCACCATCAGATGCAATACTTAAAAGCATAGGAGCAATAATATTGCTCAACGCTTCACTCGCTGTTCGACTGACACATGATGCCAAATTGGGCACACAATAGTGGATTACTCCAAGTTCAGTATACGTCGGAGATTCATGTGATGATAGCCTAGAAGTCTCGAAACATCCTCCCCTATCGATACACACATCAATGACAACGCTCTTATCCCTCATGGCACTAACCATGGGTTCGCTGACAACCATGGGAGAACGAGGGCCCTCTCCTCTTAGAGCTCCAATAGCAACGTCTGCCGTTCTCAATGCTTCGTCTAGTACAGAAGGTTGAATTGTGCTAGTCCAAACCCTTTGCCCCAAGCTCTGCTGTATTCTCACAAGCCTGTGCTGTCTGTTGTCAAATATCTTTACTTGTGCTCCCAGCCCCATTGCTGCGCGTGCCGCAAATTCCCCTACAGTACCTGCGCCAATAATCACTACCGTACTAGGCCTGACTCCGCTAATTCCTCCTAGCATGGCTGACCTTCCGCCGGCTGCTGCTAATAACTCTCCTGCCTTGAGTATTGCTGTATTTCCTGCTATCTCACTCATAGCTCTCACTAGAGGGAAAATGCCGCTTTTATTTCTGATATAATCCCAAGCAATGGCAGTGATTTTTTTCTTGCCCATTGCATTGAGTAAATTCTCGTTCTGCACGCTAAGTTGGAGAGCACTAATGAGTGTGGCACCCATGCCCATCATACCGACTTCCTCTAGCGATGGCGGTTCTACCTTCATCACAAGACCTGCCTGCATTACTTCTTCCCTGTCGTGCTCTATCCTAGCACCAGCCTCACTGTAATCAATATCCGTGTAGAAAGAAAGTTCCCCAGCACCTGACTCTACAACCACTTGGTGACCGTGAGCAACAAGGAGAGCAACAGCTTCAGGCGTAATTGCAACCCTTTTTTCTTGCAGGCTAGTTTCCTTGGGAATTCCAATTACCAAATCAGAAGAGCCTGCTTTTACCTGTAAAAGTTCTTCCTTAGGCAACAATGCCGCCTCCTTGGCTAAGGCCTTGATTCCTTCTCTTTGTGAATCCATGTTAGTGCGATTAGAATACTAAGGTCGCATTAAAACAAGTCTTCTGCTACTATCGTGATTAAAGTTTTCACATAAATCAATCTTCAAAAGCATCATTTCCTCAGGTAATTCATCCGCGATTCTCTCTGGCCACTCAACTATTGTAAGCGCATTTGAATAGAACAATTCAAACACCCCAGCCGTCTCAGCTTCCTCAGCATTCTTCAACCTATAAAGATCCACGTGATTAATCGTTTTCTCTCCTGCCTTATAAACATTTACTAGGCCAAACGTAGGACTGCTCACCTCATCCTTTACCCCTAAAACACCACAAATTTCCTTTACAAGTTTGGTTTTGCCTACACCCATCTCACCATGAAAAGCAAGCACACCTGTAGCAGGTAAGACGCCAGCCAATTTCTCAGCAACAGCCCCTAACTCCCTTAATTCGTACTTATCGATTTCTAATAGAATCTCCATTGACGCAATTTACTTCGCGTCTAAAATAGCAAGAGGCACCACCATTTCCTCCAAACTTACCCCACCATGTTGAAAGGTGTCCTTGAAGTACTTCACGAATTGATGATAATTGTTTGGGTAGACAAAGAAATCTCTATCTCTGGCAAAGACGTAACCTGAACTCAGGTTGGGCTTAGGAAGACCAAATTTCTCAGGAGCCAAGCACTCAAAAACCTCAGAGGCTTCATAGCCCAAATTCTTTCCCACCTTATACCTCAGATTCGAGTTAGTCGATCTATCGCCCTTGACCTTGACTTCCTGCTTCACCCTAACCGTACCGTGATCCGTTGTAACAATAACTCTCCCCCCGGCTTCAGCCATCTTATCAAACAACTCCTTTAACGCACTATGCTCGAACCAAGTCAAGGTCAAACTCCTGTAAGCCGCCTCATCATCGGCAAGCTCCTTGATTACGTCCATGTCCGTTCTTGCGTGGCTCAACATATCGACAAAATTATAAACAACCGTCGTCAGCACCTCCCCCTTAGTCTCGTGGAACGAATCAACGAGCTTGCGCCCGGCAGCAAGATTAGTCACCTTATGGTAACTGGTCTTCCCTTCTATGCCCAGCCTTCCTAGCAATCCCGCAAGCAACTCCTCCTCGAACTGATTCTTCGAACCCTCATCGTCCTCTGTCCTCCAATACTGTGGCGTTATTCTCTTAATATCGGCCGGCATCATCCCGGCAAAAAGCGCATTCCTAGCATACTGCGTAGCGGTCGGCAAAATGCTCAAATAAGATCGGTTTTCAGTAGTTCTGAACGAGTCCTTCAACAACGGCTCTATCGTCGCCCACTGATCCAACCTCAAATTATCGATCACCACAAGATAAACGGGCCGCCCATCAGCATCTTGAATCACCTCCGGCAAAACACTGGGCAAAACCCTATGCGACATTAGCGGCACCTCATCCGAGTCACCCTCGTCAACCCACCCCTCGTATCTGCCTTCAACGAATTTACTGAACTGTCTATTTGCATCCTCGAACTGCATATTAAGTACGTCTTGCATGCTTTGGTCTTCAGAATTGCGAAGCTCAATATCCCAAAACACAAGCCTCCTATATACCTCGCACCAAAGATCAAAATCCATTCGGGCCATTAACTTCATCCCAATTTCTCGGAACTCCCTCTGATAATCCTGCATGGCTTTTTCGCTCAAAAGCCTTTTCCCGTCAAGTACCTTTTTAACGACAAGAAGAATCTGGTTTGGATTAACCGGCTTGATTAAATAATCGCTAATCTTCGATCCGATAGCTTCTTCCATAATATGCTCTTCTTCGCTTTTAGTAATCATGATTACCGGAAGGTGAGGCCTTTTTTCCTTCATCCTTTGAAGAGTCTCTATCCCGTTGAGGCCAGGCATGTTTTCGTCTAAAAACACCACATCGAAGGCTTGCTTTTCAATTTCTTCCAAGGCCTCAGTACCGCTATTAACACCGGTAACTTTGTAATCCTTCCCCTCTAGAAATAGAATGTGTGGCTTTAAAATATCTATCTCGTCGTCAGCCCAAAGTATATGAGGTTGTCTAGTCATGCTTTTAATTTGTGTAATTCTTACAAAGTAAGGTGTATCTTAGAATTCATGTCAAAAACCAATCGCCATAAAATCCTAAATGATCCTGTTTATGGATTTGTGACACTAAGACATTCAAGGGCTTTAGAACTGATGGATCATCCATATGTTCAAAGGCTGAGAAGGATTTCTCAACTGGGACTTTCCCACCTCGTTTACCCTGGAGCAGTCCACAATAGATTCCACCACGCAGTTGGCTGTTTGTTTCTAATGCAGCAGGCTATAAACACACTAAGATCTAAGGGCGTTGAGATTTCCGAAGAAGAAGATGAAGCTGTATGTTTTGCCATTTTATTGCACGATGTAGGTCACGGACCCTTCAGTCATGCCCTAGAACACAGCATTGTAAAAGGAGTACATCACGAGGAAATTGGTGAGTTGATTTTAGATACACTTAATGAAGAATTTGGTGGGATTCTCGAGCTTTCGATTCAGATATTCCAAAACAAATACCACAAAAAATTTCTCCATCAACTAGTCTCTTCTCAACTCGACATGGATAGATTAGATTACCTCGCAAGGGATAGTTTCTATTCTGGAGTTACTGAGGGAAAAGTGGGAAGTGAGCGCATCATCAAGATGCTAGATGTAGAAAACGATCAGTTAGTAGTAGAAGAGAAAGGGGTCTACAGCATTGAGAAATTTATTGTAGCTAGGCGTTTGATGTATTGGCAAGTGTATCTCCACCGAACAGTTCTCAGTGCAGAGCACATGCTTATGCTTGCACTTAAACGCGCAAAGGACTTGAGTAGGAAGGGTGAGGTGCTATTTGCTTCACCATCGCTAAGCACCTTCTTACAAAATGATTTTGACAAGGAAGGGTTCGCTACTACAGATGGTGTTCTGGATAAATTCTGTGATCTAGACGATTCAGATATTTATAATGCAATGAAGGCTTGGCGACTTCATCCCGACAGGGTGCTGTCGGACCTGAGTTCTAGACTCCTAGACAGGAAGCTATTCCGAATTGAGCTTAGAAAAGAACCATTCTCAGATGCTGACATCAGTGAAAGAGTTGAGTCTCTTATGAAGCTTTGGGAGCTAACTGAAGAAGAAGCTCTTTACTATGTAAGCGCAGGTAGCGTTGAAAACCAACCCTATGTTGAAAATGGAATTATGCTCAAGAATAAGTCAGGCGGATTAGTCGGTTTTGCCAAAGCAAATGACAATCTCACCATCGATAGCTTAAGTAGAAACGTAGTAAAACACTTCCTTTGTTACCCAAAGGATTTGCCTGAAAGGAACGCTTAGTTTGAGAGCTCCTTACCGTTTGAATCGAATACGTGGAATTCAAGAATCTCCACAGAAGAATTTGATTCAATCGCTATTTCTATCCCGTACTTCTTTTCCCAAGCAGTTCTAAGACTACTACCCCAAATCCCTTTCAACATACTGTGGATTTCTCCCTTAACTAAGTATGCTTCTAAGATTGGGTGAAGAAGTAAAGACATCTTTTTATGACCCACACCCTTCGAGAGATATTTGATACTATTCTCAATTGAGTCGGTCACAAGAATTGCTGCTTGAATGTTTCCTGTTCCGTTACAAGAAGGACATTTATCCTGAGTTTGGACATCGGCAACATCTCTAACCCTCTGACGAGTAAGCTCCATTACCCCAAACTTACTTGGAGGAGCAATGTTGTGTTTAGCCTTATCCTTCTTCATCGCAGCCCTCATAGCATCAGTAAGCTTCTTATTGTTCTCCCTCTTTGCCATATCAATAAAATCGATGGCAATGATTCCTCCAATATCTCTAAGCCTAAGCAGCCTTGCAATTTCATCCACACATTCAGTGTTGGTGATCAAAGCGTTTTCCTCTTGCGAAGTAGCACCCTTCTTCCTTCCACCACTGTTGACATCAATAACAAACATGGCTTCTGTCTGCTCTATAATTAGGTAAGCTCCATTTTGAAGATTAACCTTTGTGCCAAACGTCGCTTTTATCTGCCTGTGTATTGCAAGAGTATTGAATAGGTCTTTGTCCTTTGTGAACTTGACCATTTCAACTTTATCTGATCCAATGCTTCCAAGATAAGTTTTCACCTCGTCGGAAAGCTTTTCGTCATTTACTCTTATAAGCTCACATTCTGGACGAAGAACATCACGCAACACAGTGCTGGTCTTGTTGAGTTCGCCTAAAATTCTCTTACCTGGCTTTGCGTTCTTTAACCCCTTATAAAGTTCATCCCACCTCTTCATCAAGTCGCTCAGGTCGCTGTGTAAGTCAGCACTTTTCTTGCCTTCGGCAACCGTTCTTACGATTATGCCAAACCCAGGAGGTCGTATGCTGTTTATCAAACTTTTCAACCTCTTCTTTTCCTTTTCATTTTTGAGCTTACTAGATAAGTTCACCTTATTTGAAAATGGAACAAGAACTAAGAATCGTCCTGGAAGAGTTACGTCTGCCGTTAGTCTGGGACCTTTTGAACCAATTGGCTCTTTAGAAACTTGGACTAGAACGAGTTGAGAAGAATTCACATAGTCTTGCATTTTACCCTTCTTCTCAATATCAGCCTCGAGCTTGAATTTATCAATCTTCGCTACGGGTTGCTTTCCGGCAATTACAAGTTTTGACCACTTCTGAAGGGTTTTATACTGAGCACCCAAGTCACTGTGGTGTAAGAAGGCATCACGCTCGTAGCCTACATCAATAAATCCTGCGTTCAAATTAGGCATTACTTTCCTAACCCGCCCTAGATAAATATCTCCTACTCTGTAGGAAGTCTCACCTGGATCGCTATGTAATTCTACTAGCTTCCCTTCTTCTAGGACCGCTAATTCTACCCCTTTAGAGGTAGTATTAATTATTAATTCTGATTTCAACGCACGTAGTTTGAGCCTAGCATAAACTAGGCTACCACATAAAAGAAATAACCTTCGCGCTCAATTGAACGCAAAGAATTAATTACTTCTTTTTCTTGTGACGATTCTTACGTAGACGCTTCTTTCTTTTGTGAGTCGCCATCTTATGACGCTTACGTTTCTTACCGCTTGGCATGATTTAATTCTTTATGGGTTAACGTCGTTTGCCCTAGTGGCTTCGACTTCCAATCTTTTAATAATAGCCTCGACACTCGCTGAAACAACTGAATCAGGAGATAGAGGTAAATAAGTATTATACGCATTGAGAGCGCGGTCCTTTTGTCCCATCGCTTCCAAGCATTGTCCTACAAAGAAATAGCCATTTACAAATGACTCATCTTTTTCGATACAATATTCAAATCTAGCAATTGCGTCCTCTAAGTCTCCCATTTTCATGTTCAACATCGCGAGTTCCCAGGTTGCATCAATGTGATTTGGATTGTGTTCAAGTACCTGAGTGAATCTCTCAACTGCTTTCTCTAACTGACCACTTTGAATGCTTAACTGACCCAGTAGGAATACTGCATCGTAGTTACGCTCTTCAGCATCAGCTAATTCTTTTAGCATCAAGATTCCCTCCATAGGCTGACCACCACCATTAATAATCTCCAGGGCCTTTTCTATTTGAACGTCTTCTGCTGTAATTACCTGCTCAACTTGTTCTGCCGGTTCTGGAGAAGAGCTGGGCTGACGATTAGAAAAGACAATTACTGCTGTAGCTAGTACAGCAGTAATCAATAGAATTATTTGTCCTGAAGAAAGTTTCATCAGTGTGGCTTAAGCCTTTACAGCAACTTTAGTCTTAACGTTCTCCAGGAACTCCTTCGCAGGCTTAAATGCTGGAATGTTGTGTGCAGGGATTCTAATAGACTTCTTCGCAAGGATGTTACGACCTGTCTTAGCCGCTCTAGTCTTAACGATAAAGCTACCAAAACCTCTTAGGTACACGTTATCACCTCTTTCCACGTTATCACGTACTGTGCGCATAAATGCTTCAACAGTAATTTGCACATCGTGCTTCTCCATACCAGTTTGTTCTGCGATCTGGCTAACAATATCAGCTTTAGTCATAGCTTGTTGTAGTTGCTTGAGTTTTAATTAAATGCGAAATAATTTCCGCAATCTTTGATTTATTTGGGGTGCAAAAATACGGCTATTCAACTGAAAACGAAACCAATGATGAACTTTCTGCAATAAGAATTTTAATTCCCTTACTGAATCCATACCTTCGCTTAATATGGCAGGAATAAATAAAGTGATTTTAGTCGGCAATTTAGGCCGAGACCCAGAAATGCGTTACACACAGAATAATGTGGCTGTTTGCTCATTTTCTTTAGCTACATCTGAGACTTACAAAGACAGAAACAGTGGTGAGAAGATCACTCAAACAGAGTGGCATAACATTGTTCTTTGGAGAGGACTAGCTGAGACTGCTGAGAAATACCTGCGCAAAGGATCTTCAGTTTATATCGACGGGAAAATTCGCACTAGAAAATGGGAGGATCAACAAGGTCAAACTAGATACACTACTGAAATCATTGCTGATACCATGCAGATGCTTGATAGACGCGATAACAATTCAGTTCAGCCAGCGGCGACGCCAGCTGCTGCTCCAGCGACGCTAACACCAGCGTCTTCGACGACTGCGACTGCGACACCAGCACCTGACTCTCCTTCTCAAGCACCTGACGATCTACCATTTTAATCTAACGAATGGACCCCGACCCTTTCCTTATTAATGACATATTTTCCCTTGGTTTAGTAGCAATACTCCTACTATTTAGTGCTATTATCTCAGGATCTGAGGTAGCGTTTTTTTCATTAAAACCACAGGATTTAGAAGAGCTAGAATCAGACACTAAAAAATCTTCTCTTTTAGTTCTTAAGCTTCTTAGGAATCCTAGCGAAAAGGAAGGCCCCCGAAATCTTCTAGCTACCATTTTAGTACTTAACAATCTGATTAACATTGCAATTGTCTTAATTGCAACAGTTAAGGCTGAAGCAATTTTGCCATCTAGTTCCTTACCTCACTTCGTTAGTATTGCAATTCACATTGCAGGCATAACACTCCTAATTGTTTTGTTTGGAGAGGTTATTCCTAAACTTTACGCTAACTCTCACAATTTACAGGTGAGTAGATTTATGTCTGGCCCTTTAGTAGTTCTACAAAGATTATTCAAACCTTTTTGGATTCCACTAGTTTCAATGGGAAGAAGACTAGATAACCGAATTGCAAAATCTGCCAGTGAATTGTCTGTAGATGAATTGTCTAAGGCTTTAGAACTAACAGACAATAAGGACAGATCGATTGAGGAAAAGGAGATTCTAGAGAGAATAGTGAAGTTTGGGGACAAGGATGCAAAACAGATTATGACTCCAAGAACTGATGTTGTAGCGTTCTCATTGGATGAGCCATGGCCAGTGCTTAGATCAGCAGTTGTTGCTAGCGGATATTCTCGAATTCCTATTCATAAAGGATCTATGGATGAGGTGGTGGGGGTACTTCATATTAAAGATCTAATTCCTTTGCTGGAATTGGAAACTGCTGTCTGGACTTCATTGTTAAGAGAACCATATTTCATTACTGAAAACATGAAGATCGACGATCTTTTGAGAGAATTTCAGGAAAGAAAAGTTCACATGGCACTTGTTGTCGATGAGTACGGAGGCACAAGTGGTTTGATCACATTAGAAGATGTCCTAGAAGAAATAGTTGGAGACATAACCGACGAGTTTGATGTAGAAGAAATAAGCTATTCTAAACTTGACGAGAACACCTTTGTAATGGAAGCGAAGACAGCCCTAATCGATTTTTATAGAGTTTTAGAAATAGATGAAGGGCCTTGGGAAGAGGCCAAAGGAGAAAGCGACACTCTTGGAGGTTTTATGATAGAACGCGCCGGTAAAATTCCACGGAAAGGAGAGCACATCACATTTGAAAACATCAAACTCAAAGTTGATGCAGGTGATAACAGGAAGATTGACAGAGTGAAAATTGAACTAACCTCTACTGATTCATAAGGTGTCTGTATTGAAGAACATATTGGGGTTATGTCTATTGTGTTTTATCATACATGGGTGTGGAAACACTCCTGTACCTAAACCACATGGTTATTATAGAATTGAACTACCTGAAACATCTTACAGATCAGTAGACACAGAATGTGGGCTAAGTCTTGAGAAGCCTGATTACTCTAAACTAGAATTGATAAACTCTGAAAAAAGCGGAGATGCATGTTGGTTTAATTTGAAGTTTGAATCATTAAATGCTAGGCTTCATTTTACTCAAGTTGAAGTAAGAGGTAATCTAATCGACTTAATGGAAGACGCACAGGAAATGGTTTTTTCACACGACATGAAGTCGAATGGGATTAGTCGACTAAGGGTAGCAAAGGAGGATGTTGGATTGAGTGGGGTTTTGTACCACATTGGAGGGCCTGTTGCTACTCCTATACAATTTTTTGTTACTGACAGCTCAAGTCATTTTCTTAGAGGCTCTCTCTATTTTAATCACACTACAAACCCTGATAGTACAGCACCTGTTGTACTGCGGCTTATAAGTGATGTTGAACATATTATGAAATCAATATCATGGGATTAACCTGGATAGCCGAAAAGGGGAATACACTGTGGAAAGTTGGTGTGTTTGAGGGGGGAGAAATAGTCTCAAAGCTGACATTTGAGACATTTGACTCAGAAGCTATTCCTCAAGATTCTCCCCAAGATATCATGCTTACGGGAAGTGGACATTGGTCCGAAGATGAGGAATCAGCATTTTATGATTTATGTAATGGAAATTTATTTGTCTTCAAGCACGGTGACGGACACCCTTTAGTAACTCAGGTATACAATCCAGAGTCATTAGGCACGGACAGAGTCGCTAATTCCTATGCGGTTCAACGTGGAATAGATGATTACATGAGGGTGAATCCAGCATGGTTAGTTGTTGATGTCGGGACATGTGTTACTGCAGATTTAATAGTTGAAGGAGTACATTTAGGGGGCAGTATATCACCCGGAATTCAGTCTAGATTAAATGTAATGAATCGCGACACATATGCCCTTCCTCATCTAGAATTCAAAAACGATGAAAAGGCCGTTACAGGCGAGACAAGAGGTCTTTGTACTGAGGATGCTCTTGAGAATGGTGCAGCTGGTGGAGTGGTCCATGAAATCGTCGGACGGTGGACTACTCTAAAACAGGATTTCCCTTCAATAGGAATTATTTTAACAGGAGGTAGCAGTTCGAACTTGGAACTAGGACCTGTAACCCCGAAATTTGCCGACTCAAATCTGACCCTAAAGGGGTACTATGCTTTATTACAATCTATCAAAAGTGTCTGAGCTACGAGTGTTAATTGCAGGTATAATCTGCATATTGAGTATCGATATTTCTTTCGCTCAAGGATCCGACCCATCTCCATGGACTAGGTTTGGTCTAGGAATAAGCCTACCATCAAACACACTTCCTCAACAAATAATGGGTGAAATTAGTTCGCCGTTGATGGACAAAAATGTAATTAATCCAAATCAACCTGCCTCTGCTGCCGGTTGTAATACCACTCTTTTTCAATCTTCCATTTATAGCTCAAGAAATGCTATGACTGAAGGAGATTCGAGCACAACTGCAGTATCTGGAAATTTAGGTGGACTCAACATGATAGTGAAGAGACCTAAAGGGAAGTCTGCATTTATGTTTGGAGTAATCCCCAACACCACAAAGGGTTATAATCTTATTAGAACCACAGAATACGATGTTGTTGGTGAGGTTATCGAGAGATACCAAGGCTCGGGAGGAACTTCAAGAGGATATTTTGGCTTAGCGCGGGGATTTAAGGGAAAGAAATGGAAAAAAGCGGGAGATAAAGATTCTGTTTTGATCAATAATATAAACGTACAAATTGGTGGTCAAGTAAACTATATATTCGGAGAAACAAATCAGCAAGAAAGACTTGATATTCAGGATATAACGTACTTAGACAACAGAACAAGCACTTCGATGAGGCACAGAGCATTTGGCGGGTTGTTTGGCCTACAATACCAGCAGCTTTTAGGGGCTAAATACGACGGCCAAAAGAACTTTATCTACTCGACTTCATTGTACTTGGGGGGAACTTATGCTACTGCATCTAAGCTGAATACTGACTACGAGAAAATCATTGAGACTATAGTGTTAATGAGTTCTGTAGAGACTAATGTTGACACAGCGTTTTACACTTCTCAGGTGCATGAAGGAACAACTCCATCTAGGTTCACGGGAGGTGCTGCGATTTCGTTTGATGCAGGTAGTGGTAGGCGAATTGTATTGGCAGCTGATTTTATGAAAGAGGATTGGACTAAGTATTCTGAAGCAAACGAGTATTTGCTGGATGGAAATGCAACTTGGGCTGCAGCTAGTAGAAATTCTTTTGGTCTTAGCTATAAGCCAGGAAATAAAGGTTCAGACAAGAGTGTGTTATCTCGAACAACTTACAAAGCTGGAGTAGTTCATGAAAGACACCCATTGATTTATAATTTTGACGACGTCAACTTCAGCCAACTTAAAAGCTGGAGAGCTTCGGCAGGATTTTCAATGCCTTTAGAAGGATCGAGATCAAATAGTAGCGTTCAATTTGGCGTTAGTTACGGTAAGCGAAGCCTTGATGGCACAGTTTTAGATAACTCACTACAGGAATCTATTTTTAACATTCAACTTGGAGTGACCCTAGCTCCATTCTTTAAAAACCTTTGGCTTACGCCAAAACTTTATGATTGATAAACTGCAAGAAAATGAATATCATTAAGTACATCTCTCTCTCTCTAGTCATCTTACTACCTGCTTTTGCTCAAGGGCAAAACGACAGTAAGTATGGAGACACACCTGAACAACAAACATTGTGTAAGGAAGCATTGAGCGTATACAAAAGCTACAAGAAACAAAAAAATTACCGCGAAGCTTACCAGCAATGGGAGAAGGCGTGTGCTGTTTGTCCTCAAACAGTCTCAGAAAGTCTTTACGCAGACGGAGTCACATTTCTTAAGGCAGAAATTAAGGAAACTAAAAAGGAAGGTGATGATGCTCGTCAAGCTGTTTTAGTCGACAGTTTAATGTGGGCTTACGATATGAGAATGGAGCTTTTCCCTTCTACTAAAAAGAAGCCTAACAACAGATGTCACACTCTTGGACGTAAGGCTTCGGATCAGTACAGGTATTTTAAAGATCAGCCTGAAATCGCTCACCAAATGTTTAAGGAGAGCCTTGATTGTATAGAATCTCAAAGTTCAGCTTCTACGTTAAGCGGGTACTATGCTACTTCATTCTATACAATGAAAGCCGTAAATAAAGTTGACAAGGTCAAGGGTACAGAGATGAAAACGCAAATGCTGACTGACTACCTAAGATTAATGGAATATGCTAACACAGCAATTGCTGCTGCTGGCGATAAGGAGAGAACAGTAAAGGGCTACGAAAGTGCTAAGGAAAACATAGAAAAGATCTTCACTACAATTGCTAAATGTGATGAGATGGTGCCTGTGTTACAAGCTAGCGTAGATGCAAATACAGAGGATATAGAATTGAAGCGTAAAGTTCTAAGTCTTCTTGTAAATAGAGACTGTACAGAGAACGAACTCTTCCTTCCTGTTGCTACGGCAGTTTACGATTTAGAACCTTCTGCAGAGGCTGCTTATGCTATTGGAATGGGCTATGCAAAGCAATCTAATTTTTCTGAAAGCTTCAAATACATGGAAGAAGCTGTCATGAATTGTGATAGTTGTTCTGATCAATTAACATACCTGCTTAAAACAGGCCAAATTGCCTCAGCTCTCAAGCGTCCTAGCACTGCTAAGAGATACGCAAGACAAGTGCTTGCTATTGATGCTGGAAATGCTGATGCTTACATGCTGATTGGAGATGCAATAGCTGGATCTTCTAAAGCTTGTGACGACGGAGCTATTGGTAGAAGAGCTGTTTACTGGGTTGCTCATGATTACTACGCTCGTGCAAAACGCATGGACTCTGAGCTTGCGAGTAAAGCTGAAAAGAAAATGTCTAACATGGCTAAGCAGTTCCCTACTATTGATGATGTTTTTGCCCTAGGATTGAGTGCGGGCTCAAGCTTCACCGTGAAAGCGTCCGGATCTTGCCCATGTTCAGGCGAGAATACTATCATCAGAGTAAGATAAATGAACCTTCGTTCTGTTTGTATCATATTATCTCTTTGCTCCTTTTGTGCGTGTGGGGTTATTGAAACAGAAGAAATGCCAGCTGCTGAACTAGAAGAAATTGCTATTCAGGAAATTCGTGGTGGTACTTTTCAATATTCTGAAAAAGGGCAAATCAAGAACGTCCTTCATGCTGGAAAACTTGAACGATGGGAAAGCGACGGCTCTTCATCGGAGATTTGGCGAGTTAGCGATGGATTTATACTTTATATCGACGGAGATATTGATGTACATGAAGCCCAATTAAGTGGCGGAAGGGGTACATACAATGCTGATTTGGGTCATTTAGTTGCACACGATGATGTTGAGCTAATTAATCACGAAGGAGAGAAATTGAATACTGAATACTTAGTTTGGTCTAACGACTCAGATCGAGTGCACACAAACAGACCAGTAAGCATAGCAACCAAGACCGGGACACTCCAAGGAAACGGCCTTGAAGCAGATAGTAAATTTGAGAATTATAGAATCCTAAACCCCACAGGGGCATTCGAATTACCATGATGGATCAAGAGAGAATACTTAAAGTGACGAAAGCTGCCGAAAAGTTTTGGCTATTTGCAACTATCATCACGACTTGCGGTACGATTTGGGTTATTTACACAGAAGGCTTCGAAGGCAATAAATTCTTGCCCTTAATCCCGGCACTTGCAGGTTTGTGGTATTCAATTCGTCGTATATTTAGGAAAAGACTCGAACGAGATTTAGGTAAATAATGGACCCTGACGCCTCCAGTACACTTTTAATAATCGCTGCAACTTTGGTTGCTTCTGGCTTTTTTTCAGGAATGGAAATGGCCTTTGTTTCTGCTAATCGCCTTCAGGTTGAGATGGATTCAACTGAGAGTTTGAGCGGTAAACTAGTAGCCTCATTTTTCAATAGACCTCAGCTCTTTATAGCTTGTATGTTAGTTGGCAACAATTTGGCTCTTGTTCTCTGTGGTGTTGAATCTGGCGCTCTTATAAGCCAAACCATTTTTAATGCAGCCGATTGGAATTCTTCGGCTTCTCCAATTACTGCACTTTTAGTCCAAACCGTAGCGACAACCGTTGTCGTTCTGATCACAGCTGAGTTCATTCCTAAGTCATTATTCCATCTAGCACCAAATCTGTGGCTAAATCGTTTGAGTCTAGTTCTTGCAGCTATCGTAGGCATTTTAGCACTACCAGCAA
>JACLAC010012786.1_pt1 | contig 16409 bp, 12 predicted proteins | sample 8027881 | NCBI WGS metagenome assembly JACLAC01 (sample SAMN15725517, study PRJNA655200) | protist metagenome | isolation source: fluorescence activated cell sorting (FACS) single amplified genomes of... | place: Spain: Blaines Bay Microbial Observatory, Mediterranean Sea | collected 2016-01-19
TCTCTCATGATTGCCATGGCTTGTAATGATGCCATGTACGAGGGTGTTATGTCTTCGCTTGGTTTTTAAAAAACCACGTTTTTCAATCATCAGCTTCGTATTGTATCTTCCGATAAAGCTATTCTTTGAAAAGAGTATCTCGTGCTTTTGGCCGCAGCATATGATCTTGATCTTTGCTGATCTCGTGTGACGAAATCTGGACGAATATCACAGTTTCTACTCAAAATAACCGGGTTTTACCCATGATCAATGGAGTTCATTGATCATGGGTTGTGGTGTCGGCTCTTCGATAGTGAGTTTTTTGTTAAACACACTTGGAAGTCGAAAAAATAGCCACGCACATACTGTCACAACCAAAAATAAAAGTGTTTCCATATAGGAAGCATCGGTCATACCATAGGCCAAAAGCGTCATGGAAACCACAATATACACAAAACTCAAGGCGCGAATCCATATCGGAGAACGCTGTGGCAACCGATTGAAGAGAATCAGTGATACAGTCAGAGAAGAGACAAAATAAATTAGGAAAGAGATGCTGGAGAGCAAATCTCGGGCACCCGAGATCCAAATCAGCATTAAACTCAAGCCACCAATCCATAACACCATTCGTTGCGAACACAATTGTTGCTCTTTCTTGGTACGAAAATCTCCCATAACGGATACACAGATGGGAAGTACCAGCTGCATCATCACTGATATGGACGAGAGGAATATTACAACCATTAGACAGGACATGATGGTCCCATAGCTTGGCCCCATCATCTTTTGCAGAAGAATATGTCCAAGTGTGATTTGGGTAAAATTATCGGTAATGGCTACCTGTGCAATATCCGTATGTTGCAGTATTTGTACAAAGACATGATTGAGTAGCAAATAGCATACAAACACAAATGCGATGCCAAAATACATGGAGGACTTGACCTGCTCTTTGGGTTTTCGAAAGCGTTCGATCAGATAAATCGAAGCATTGAAACCACTGAAAGCATACACAACCCAATACTGTTGTTGCAGTAACGTCTTGATCTTTGCTGCTCCCACAGGCTGGACCTGGTAGGGAGAAAATGAATCTGTACTCTGCAGCCAATTCAATCCAACGATACCAATTGTCAAAACAATGATGATTTTGAGCAAAACCAATCCTTGTTGAATGAAATCTGAAAGGGATGCCTTCGACGGATAGAGGTTCAGAACCATAAAACAAAGCAAAATGACACTTGCTATCAATGTAGGGTTACCTACCTGAAAAATAGATTGCAGGTAACTTGCCGCCACCAGCGTATCGAAGGCAATTGGACAGATAAAACCGATTGCGATGGTTAAAATGGCGACAACCTGGCCGATATTGGGGTCTAGATATTCTTTAATATATGCTGGTTCACCACCATTCTTGGGGAAGTTTTTGGCGATGTGAACATATAGAATGGCGCCGGAAAAAGCCCACAAACCACCGATTATCCATTCCAACATAATCTCAAATGGACTCAAAGAAGCCTGCAGCATAAAACCAGAAGAGACAAAAACGCCTGATCCAATCATACTTGCCACCACCAAGCCTATTCCTTGCAGCAGGCCAATCTTGGGATTCATCGCTCTCCTCCACTCACAGAGAAATACAGACGTTCCACAGAAAAGTCTGAACTGTAAAAAGAAGGAGCGTAGAGCCTTTCTTTATAAGAAGATTTTTGGAAAAAAATAGAATGCATAAATTTTCAGTTGCATCGAAACAAACTGCGATCAAAAGTAAAGACAAAGACATCAATACTATTCAGAGAAACACGGTGTATTTGTCCGTAGATTATCGACCAAAAATAACATGATACAATCGGAAAGACTATTCTTCCAAAAAGTCTTTCCAACCCGAATTTTTACAATATTTCCCGTTTTCTATTCATGCGGAGAAGAACCAAAAAAATCCGGGGTTTGAGAATTTTATTTGTAAGCCAATTGCAAATACATTTCTCTCTGTCGCAAAAAGGTGTAAAAAAAAAGAAAGAACTTTTCTCGTTTTGCGAAAAGAAAACACTTCGCTGTTTTTTTTTCCCTCTATGGATGGCTTAAAAAGGTAATACCTACGATTTTGGCCCATACTACAAAATATGGATCGCCATTATTTTTCTGTATCCCAGACCTACAATATGATGGTGCAAGACATCTCTTTCTTTTGAAAAAAACAAGGATCACCATATATTCGACGCGTCAAGAGCATTTATACAAACAGCGGACTTCGACCCAAAACTGGAGAGTAGTGTGTATCAAAAAATGCTTTTCCTGAATGACAGCCCGGTGGAATTAGCGAATCGACAAAAGCTTCTGCTTCTTCATCCCAAGAAACATCTAATGAAGCCAATGCATCTTGCATTTGGGCAATGGTCCGAGGACCAACAATCACTGAATGTATGTCTTGATTGGCCATCGCCCAGCGCGTGGCAAGCTGTGACAGTGTACATCCCAAGCGATCGGACAACAACCGTAATTGATCAGCCAGAGCAACCGTTTCTGCACGCCACTCTGCCTGTAAAAACCTCTTGTCTTTGCGATCCAGACGCGATGATTGCGGAATTTTTCCGGCTGAATATTTCCCGCTCAAAACCCCTCTTGCCAATGGCGAATATGATGCAACACCAAGTCCATACTGCTTTGTCATGGGCAACATCTCTACTTCAATATCGCGATTTGCTATATTGTAGAGTGGCTGAACCGCACTTACGGGCTGCCAATTATGCTCCTTCGCCTTATTGATGAGCCCTACAATCTCCCACGCTCTGTAATTGGAACAACCGATATAGCGTACCTTACCCGACCGACACAGATCTTCCATGGCACGCAAGGTTTCATCGAGAGGTGTTTCTTCCGGAAAATGTAGATAATACAGATCGATCCAATCTGTTTGCAAGCGCCGCAACGATTCATCACAAGCATGCAAAATATGCCGAGCGGATAGTCCCTTGTCATTGGGATTGCTCGACATGGTCGCGAAAACTTTTGTCGCCAAGACCACATCATTGCGACGTCCCTTTAGTAACTTCCCACAAACCTCTTCCGAAGCCCCCAAACCATACATGTCTGCTGTATCCCAAAAGAAAACACCCCTATCCAAGGCCATATCGGCTATCGTTTGGGCATCATTCAAAGGTGTTGCACCGCCAAACATCATGGTTCCCAAGCACATCTGTGAGACCCGCAATCCGGTATTCCCAAATCGGACGGGCTGACTCAGATCAGACATAAATCTTCCTTTAGCTTCTGGTTAGTGTAAAACCGTAGACCTTTCATACCCAGCTCTCGGGCGGCCACACAATTGACTTCTCTATCATCAATGAAAATCGCATCTTGGGGTGCACACTTCATATGTTGAAGTGGAATTTGGTAGGTCTGTGGACTCGGTTTGCGATGACCAATCCGATAGGAAACAAAATGATGATCGACAAAATCAGAGAGCTTCATTCGAGCATCCAATTCCTCATACCAAATCGGGTAATTGGAGAGTGTACAGATGACCGCACCTTGTTCTCGTAAGGTTTGCAGCAATTCCTGCATTCCATCAATCCAACGATAGTTGGCCCATATAATATCACGCATGGCATAGGCTTGCTGACCATCTGTCGAAAAACGTTTGGCAAATCCTTCCTCATCGATCAAACCTTTTTCAAAATCAATCCAGGCTGTACCGTCTTTGTCTGACAAAAACGCATGTAAACTCATACCCAGACCTTTGGGTACATCGTGTAAAAAAGGATCATAGATCAAGGTGCTCATCACATCAAAAAAATACACATTACCCCCATGTACAACAATTGGCTATAACACAACAAAAAATGCTCATATTTTTTTCTGCACTCAAGGCAATACAATCTCCTTTCGAAGATACTGACTGTTGAGTTCTACAGGGAAATAATCCCATATCCATTGGGCTGGACTTCCTTGCGGAAATACAGAAGGAGCATTGCCCCAAGGACTGGTTCCGATCGGTCCAATTACCTGTACTGGTTCCCAATCACCATCATCATACCCAACACTGCACCAGCCACTTTTGCTTGCCGAATCGGAAGGGTTGGGAGAGTATGTCCATGTGGAATCACTCACCCATTGTGTTCCATCAGATAGCTCCAGATGGATAATCCCTGCCGTAATCGTATAACCAACATCCCAGCCATAAATACCAACCACAGTAGGCCCTGTTGCCATCCAGGTCTCATAGACTACCCCAGTGCTCCACCCTCCGGTATCTCCCAATACAGTATTGTTGACACACAATTCTCCGGCATCATCAACAGCAACATATATTTGTACCAACCAATCTCTGGTTCCGTTGCAATCACTATCGATTCCATCGACTCTTTGTGTACTATTGGGATGAATCTGTGGATTGTTGTCATCGCAATCACCATCGAGGATTACGGCTCCTGGAATGGATACGCACGATTGTTCCAAAAAATCACTGCCATAGCCATCTTCATCAAAATCAAAGAACCAATCAATCAATACGCCTTCATCAATTTCATCATTGCAGTTATCATCGATACCATTGCATATTTCGGTTGCTGCTGGGTGAATCAATGGATTGCTGTCATCACAGTCATCATCCAAAGAGAAACCATCGCCATCATTGTCGATCACCTCTTCTTGGTCAGAAAAAACGCTGTCATCATCCATGCTGGAGTCTTCACCAATCAAAAGACTTGTCTTCCCTGTTGTACTGCAGCCCCAAAGATAACCAATAACAAAGAACATCCAATCCCCAAATCCAAACCATTTCTGTACATACACATAACGGCATTAAGAAATATGTCTAAACTCCTTCTCTTAAATTACAATCAGTACAATCGGTTTACACATGACAGAGTTAATCTTAATTGCAATCTGTACAATCAGTTCCCGTTGCACAGACATCATAGCCACCAATTGGAAAATTGGGGCTATCCCCATCATCACAAACTCCATCATTGGAATATGTACAGGTATCATCACAGGTACCGCCGTTGCCGCCAGAACCACCACTTGCACAATCTGTACAATCGGTGCCGGACAAACAATCATCCCATCCATAATCATTGTTGGGTGATGTATCATCTTCACAGAAACCATTGTTGGCATAATAGCAGCTATCGTCACAGGTACCGCCGTTGCCACCAGAACCACCACTCCCAGTGCAGGTATCATTCATACTGGTAACCGTTCCGGAAGAATAATCGATCGCAAAGAATGTTTGGTAGGTATCTTCTCCGGAGATTCCCTTGCTCGCAGAATCTACCAACGCACCATCTAGATAGACATTGACGGTTACAGAATTGCTAATCGTGGGATCACCGGTGCCGAGATAATCATGCACAACCACGACATACTCATCATTGCTGACCTCGGGTTCTTCAAGATTGATATTTTCAGGGCCAACACCGGAAACGTCATCCAAATCCAAATAGGGATCATCAGCAAATCCGACATTGTTGAAGCTGTCCCTTGTCACCGTCCAATCTACACTGTTTAGACCATTTGATCCCGCTCGACAGTTGGTGAAATAACAGACCTCAGAGCGCAAAGAAAAACTACTATAGATACTGCAGCCATGCTGATCCCAGTAGCCTGGTGGCAAAAGATGAAGATCCATATCATCTCCAGATTCTGTCCAGAACATCTCCACTCGCAAGTTATCGTCAGGAATCGCTTCCACACTCACCTGGCAAGAACCTGTTAAGCCATCGTTATCTGTCACCACCAATTCCGCTGTGTAGGTACCAGCCAAATCAGTAACCAAGTCCGTCGTGCTATATCCTGGGGTAAGCAAAAACTCCGCTGATCCAACCGGAAAATCGATAAGTGTCCAAGAATACGAGACAATGCTACCATCATCTGTTGAAGCGGAGCCATCAAATGTTGTCACCCCAAATGGTGGGATTGTGGTAGATGGATTGGCGCTACATATCGCTTGTGGGTTGGGACCCGCCTCTATTACCGTTGCTTGCGCTGTTGCGGAATCAGAACCGCCAAAACCATCTTGTGAAACGACGGTACAGATGACAGAATCTCCAGCAACAGCGTTTTCTGCGCTAAGATTCAAGGTTGTACCGGTACCAACAGCCACACCATTGAGTGTCCAAGAAAAGGAAGAACTGCATGTTTCATCATCATCATCGGTACAAGTTGCCATACAAGTTATGGTATCGTTTGCCTCTGGGGAAGACGGTGTAATGGCAACATTCGAGAGATTGGGGTCTCGATTGCTGACATATTCTGTAACAACCACTTGATCACTGGTTACACCATCTGTAATATCCACCGTACAGGCTACCGAATCAGTGGGCATAGCCATGCTCGAGTTGAGGGTAAGAGAAGAACCGGTGCCCGCCATATTGCCATTTACCATCCAGCTATATGTTGTTGTCGATGTGCCATTGGGATCATAGATAGAAGCCGCACAGGTCAATGTCGAATCATTGTAGAAGGGATTGGGCTGAATACTCGCTGCGTTGATAAATGGTGGTTGTAACACTTGCGCATCATCGGATGCTGTAACCGCTGCACCGCTATCATCTGTTGCTGTAATGGTACAGGTGATGGTATCCCCTGAAGATGCAATACTTGGATCGAGCTGCAGTGTATCAGCAGAACCGAGAACTTGCGAGCCATTGGTCCAACTATAGGCCAATTGCACATTTTCATAGTCTGGATCACTGGTTGTCGCGGTACAAGTTAATAGTTCGTCATTGGCCACTGTTGATGGGGAAACCGTCACACCGGCATTGGGAGCGCGATTGGAAATCGAGATCATCGCCGTTTGGGTATCTTGTCCAACACCATCTTGTACAACCAGCTCACAGCTGATAACATCTCCAGGCATCGCAAGCGTTGCATCCAATACAATATAGGGATCATTGGTACCAATCACCGTTCCTTGTGTTGTATTTTCCCACGAATATGCCGATGCATATGAAGAGTCTGGATCATTCACTGTTGCTGTACAGAGTAAGGTTGAATCATTGTATGCTGGAGAAGGCGTCACAATCAAATCAGTGATTGAAGGGGCCAATCCCTCCCCTTGTACTGATATCAGTACAGAGTCAGTACAAGTTTCCCCTTGGTCATCGGTCACAACCATCGTAATTGCATGTACATTTTCAGAGAGGTTGGTGACCGCAAAAGAGATTCCTCCATCGGAAGAGCTTGGAACAGAATTACCCAAAGGAACACCATCAACCATTGGTGCATCTTTATCGGAATACCACTCCACAGTTAATTGGTCAGAGGGAACATTGGCATCTTGTGCATGGGCTTCAAATAGCACCATCGCACCCGTTGAAAAAATCGCACCATCTTGGGGTGCATAGATACCACAAGATGGACGTTCGTTGGCTTCTTGCACAACAATTTGGACATTATCACTAACAATGTTTCCTGCCGTATCCTTGACCTCTAAACGTATATCGTGCTCTCCCACATTCAGTGCTGAAGTTCCAGCAGCAACCCCTGTACTATCCGCTGTCATTTCCAAGGGAAGAACACCATCAATCGAACTTTCCCAAGAAAGAATCAGCGCAGCAGGAGAGTCTTCTGCATCGGAAACCTCAGCGGAGAAAGAAATGAGTGAATCGGCATAGTACACGCCACTGGCAATTGGACTTACGATTAGTGCATCGGGCGGACTGTCTTCAATTATCGTAATGCTGATCTCATCTAGATCTGCGGCATCAAAAGGATCTTTCACCTGTGCCACAACACGTACAGCATCTTGCGAAAGCGTCATTTCACATGTAGAAACACCTTCTTCGTTTGGCGCCAACCATTCACAAGAGACAATTTCCTCATTGTCGGAATTGTAGGCTTGCCAAGAACACAGCAATTCGTTGTAATTATGATTGGGATCAGAAGCCTGCGCCAAAAAAGTAATCGGAACACCACCTTGTATCTCTGCATCCATCCAATGAGACTGGATCGATATATTGGGCTCAGAGTTATGCAATTTGAGACCTTCTTCTGAAGAACATGCCCATGTACCTACTGAAAGTCCCAAAATAAGAGATAATTGTATATTTTTCATTCTCCACCCCCAGTATCTTTAGATATTCTGACCGTCACTTATCTGTTGGAGACATATAACGATGTTTTGGAAATACACGAGATTTTTTCAGCGCAAACATCCATAAAAAATACCTTCTAATGAGTAGAGAACATTGTTTTTTGTTGGTTACCGCAAATAGATGGCGACATTTTAAATGATGAATCCCCAAAAATGATATAGTTCACTTCGTTCATCAGGAGATGATTGTGGGATACGCCGTCAAGGAAATTTTTTATTCTCTGCAGGGGGAAGGATACTATACTGGTCGAGCAACCGTTTTTTGCCGTTTCTCTGGATGCAATCTGTGGTCTGGTCTTGAAAAACATCGCCACAAAGCAAAATGTACATTTTGTGATACCGATTTTGTCGGTGTTGATGGTACCTTTGGTGGAAATTACAAAACAGCCTTCGAGCTCGCTACACGACTGCGCTCTCTGTTTCCGCAACATATCTCCCAAAATAGCACTCCCTATGTTGTCTTTACGGGTGGAGAACCAACATTGCAACTTGATGAAGAACTCATTCGAGAGTGCAAAAATCTCGGTTTTGAAATTGGGATAGAGACCAATGGCACACGTGCTGTTCCGTCTGGAGTCGATTGGATCTGTGTGAGTCCAAAGCCTCGAACGAAGCTCATGCAACGAGCCGGACACGAGATCAAACTCATATATCCGCAAGCAGAAGAGGAAATGGCACCGCACAATTTCACCGATCTTTCATTTTTACAATGGTATCTTCAACCGATGGCTGTATCCAATCAAGAAGAGGAATATCAGAATACACAAAAGACCATTGAATATTGTCAAGAACACCCACAATGGCGTTTGAGCCTACAGATGCACAAAATTATTGGCGTACGGTAATCGATAAGTGCCAAATAAAACCCATTGGGATAGCTACATCTTCTTAGACACCTACACCCTTTCGAACATCGATAAGAAAGCAGATCTGATCGGGCTTCCAAAAACCATCTCTTGCCATTTTTGCATTGTCGAATGTAGACCCTAACGCATCAAGTGGGTGTATACAATTTTGTATACCGATGCCTAGAAGTCATACCGAACTTCCCATGTACGCCATACCATTGCTCTTTATTTTGGCGTAATCCAATATAGATCATCATAGGAGAAATGATCCGCAGATATTCTCTTCCAGCAAAATCGATCAGACATTGTATGCAGCCAAGACTCTACCTTCTCTTCGCAGATCATCCATATGGATGCTTTTGGAGAACAAACGCGCTGCAAGCTATGAAAAGCTTGCATGATATCGGGGACATCATCCCATAAAATCAATTGCTGAATACTGCCGTTCGGTTGGTTGGATAGTACTTGCGCAAGATCTTGATACACAAACGCAATTCTTTCCGGTGCCGAAAGGATTGTTTTTTTATTTGCTGATTGCACAGCCTCTTGTAAATGAACCACTCTCCAAGGGAAAACCATCTTGTGATCTTTTCTTTCCTCGATTCGACGTTTCAGCTCTTCAACAGAACATGACATTTCATTTTTTTTTATCATTTTTTTTAGCAAAGAAGATGCCAAGAATTTCCACCGATACCGCAGATCTGGATATCCAACCAGCCGAAGGAAGGCTTCCCACTCTTCATCGATCAACACCCCCTTTCGAATACATCCTTCATTGGAGTCCCAAAAATCACGGCACCTCTCCGATAACAAAGATCTGATTTGATGGTATATAAAAACCCGTCGACCGGCCTTGTTTAGGCCCAGAATCGTTTCCAATCCAATGGGATTTAATTGTGACATCGCGACCACAACCAGTTCTGTGAAAAACATCTCTCGTCCCTGCCCATATACTGTGATCTTTTGGACCGAAGACAAAAAAGAGAGCTCTAACCCTCCTCGGGCAGCAACCAAAACATGTTCGTCAGATGATTCTGACAGATGCTTATTCAGCAATTCAATAGCAGAGATACGAAGCATTTGAATTCCACATCATGTTGTTTTCGGTTATGGTACAAAATCTCTTTATCTTATTTTTGTGCCATATGACAGACCTATCTCCAACTTCCCTCCATCTGATTCAAACAGATGCAGCACTAACAGATGCAATCTCTATCCTTGAAAAAGAAGAGTTTCTTTGTATTGATACAGAATTTCACTCTGAAAATCGATACGTTCCCAAACTAATGTTGTTGCAGATCGCAGACCTCAAGCAAAACACATGGATTGTCGATCCTCTGCAAATCGATATCACGCCTCTTGCTGCGATTCTAAAAAACAAGACTCTTATTCTGCATGGTTGTACGGAAGATTTACGAATTCTTCAAAGAAGATTGTTTTTTACCCCCAGCTCGATCTTTGATACACAAATTGCTGCTGCACTTTTGGGCATATACTATCCAACCAGCCTAGACGGTATCATAAAAGCCTGCCTTGGCATACAAGATCCACAGCAACAAACCCTTAGTGATTGGTCCAAACGACCGCTTTCGGAGCAACAGCTTTCATATGCAGCCTACGATGTCAGCTGTCTTGGTCCACTGTTTCTCTATTTTCAAGAAAAACTAAAAGACCGACAACAACAATTACAAGCAATCTGCTCTGAATTTGTACATGATGTTCTCCATCCAAGCATAGAAAAAGAGTGGCTACAATGGGGTATTACCAAAACTCTTTCTCAAACCTCCATCAACGTTTTACACGAGCTTCTTCTTTGGCGAGAAAAACAAGCGCAAAAACAAAACAAGCCTGCAAACTATATTTTGCCCAAAAGAATAGCCATTGATATCGCCAAACGACAGCCCAAATCGCTCCAAGAACTTCGACAAAATCGAAGAATGAATGGTGTACTCATTAAGAAACACGGCAATACTTTAATCCAATGTGTACAGCAAGGAGAAATCTCTGGTCATCAATTTCAACCTCTATCGACAAAAGGACTTCGATTCGCAGATGTCCTTCGATCATGGTCTTTCGCGTTCTCTCAGTCCATTCAAATCGATGCCAATCTTCTGATGCCCCAATCACTCTCTTTGCAAATCGCCAGTGATGGACCACAAATCCTCAAAGGCTGGAGAAGAGACCTCATACACAAACCGCTGCAAGATTTCATCTCTGGAAAAACCCAACTGTATATTGATAATCAACAACTCTACCTAAAGTAATGGAAGAAATCGATATCAAAAAAAACCAAAAGAAAGGAATGTACCTCCTTTTTTTTAGTGCCCTTCTTGTCCTTTGCACTTTTGTCGCACTTGAGGAACTTCAGATTGCCAAAATCCGAGAGACACTATACCGAGCAGATCCGATCTATCTGCTTGTGTCCACAATATGTATGAGCTTTGCTTTTCTTGGAATGGGGTTTCGGTGGAGAGCACTAATGCCCTGTACACCTCCGATTTTGCCTTTAAGTGGTATCGTTTGTGCCGGTCTGCTCCTAAACTATGCAACACCAGGTCCATTGGGAGAACTTGCGGCCGCCTACTTCGCTTCCAAAAGATATCCTCTATCTCTGTCACAAGCCTTGGCTTCCGGGGTTGTCGCTCGACTTGTTGGATTGATTTCTGCGGCTCTTACGGGTGCGGGCATCTGGTTTTTTTTCCCGCTTGATATTACCGAAGAGCTTTATCTACCACTCCAGTTGATCACTATCTTTTGTCTACTGTTAGGGCTGGGCCTACTCAGTTTGTTCTTGTTTTCCAATCAGTGGATACGATTTTCGAGCTGGCTTGAACCAAAGCAACAAACCAATATGGGCCGATGGTACAATGTGAAATACAAAATTGCTTCTGCACTATCACACTTGTGTCGTGACATATCCAATCTCTCCATCTCTCCCAAAAGTTCTTATACCAAAGCATTGTTTTGGTCTTTTTTCTCTCATTGTTCCGTGATCTCTGGAATTATTTTTCTCGCGATGGCCTTTCAAACAACATATTCTTTTGTGGGAATTATCTTTACCTATACTGTAACCACTGCGGGCGCTGTGTTGCTTTTTGCGCTACCTGGCTCCTATATCGGATGGGATGCCCTATTTCTGGGGTTATTGCTTAGCTCTGCTGAAATGGAACAATCTGCAAGCATTGCGATTGTGGGTGTTGTCCGTCTGCAACAATTAGGCTACATGCTTCTTGGAGGTTTCTCCCTAAATTGGTTAATCAACAAAAACAAACATCAACAACACCTATAAAGGAAAAGACTATGACTACATTACTCTCTTTTCTCCTCCTTGCCTGTGGCGGAAAAGACCCACAACCAACCACTCCTGAAGTCAATACTGCCCCCCCTGTTCCGGAAGAAACAACAGCTCCAGAGCCGGTTCCAGAACCAGAGGAAGTGGTTCCAGAAGAGCCTATGATCGAAAGTAATATCGAGCTCAACGTCACCTTAACAATGGCTGATGGTAGCACCAAGAAGGGTAAGGTAATTCGTGTGGAGCGCAACAAAAAATACAATGGTTTGGAAGAGTGGATAGAAAAAGATAGCAAGCTCAAAGTCGATCTGATGAGAGGAAAAGAATACAAAAGTGTTGCCCTCACTGAAATGACCAAAATCACAATCAAACCAGAAGGAAAAGAGCTCAACGATAGTGAATGTAATTTTGAGTCAAACTATGAACCCATCATGTATTTTTGCAAACAACCAACCACTTCAAAAGCCTTTCTCTCTGATGGCACTTCTTGGCAAATCGACAATCTTTACAAGTGGAAATTCTACTTTGAGGACAAATCTGAAATGGAGTTTTGGCTCAGTACCCACCGGGTTTTGGAGCAAGAAGAATTTTCTGGCTCGATTGGTGAAAATTCGGTCAACAATGAGCTCATTTCAAAGCTCAAGCAAAAGATGGTCGATGAATTGAGTAGCTCGCATATTGTTCGTATTGATTTCGAATAGTTCTCCCATTTTTTCACATGAAAAAAGACCTTCTCATTCAATTCCGTAAATGGTTTATTATCGCACTTGCTTTTGGGATCGTCCTCTATGTATGTGGGAGCTTGTGGGCAGGATTGTCCACCATTCAAAACCAACTTTTGGATTATGAATGGTGGGCATTTGGGGTTGCAATTGTTCTGACCATCAGCAACTATGTGTTGCGATTTTTCAAATGGCACTATCTTTGCCGAAGACTCAATATAGATATATCAATGCGTGACAATGCGTGGATATTCTTTGCAGGTCTATCCATGGCCATCTCCCCAGGAAAAGCAGGAGAGCTCTTAAAGCCATATTGTTTGCGCGCAAAAACCGGAACAACGATGGCACACAGTATCCCTGCTCTTATCACAGAAAGACTCACTGATGGTATTGCTATGCTAATCCTTGCTGCCATTGGAGTGACAAGCTATGCTGCGGGAAAAACATACTTTCTCATTATTCCGGCCATCATTACAATCATCGGTTTATTGATTTTGTCTCACAAAGGTCTCTCCATTTGGATTATCAACCAATTGGGACGTCTTCCTATCATTAAAAAAGTCTCTGATAAGCTTTTGGAGCTATACCAGGCAATGCGTACATGCCTTGCTCCCATCTCTCTACTTTGGACTGTTGTTCTCAGTCTTATCGCTTGGTCTGCTGAATGTGTCGCCTTTCAAATTATCTTTCAAGGTATGGGTATTGAAAATGCCGGATTTGATGTCTGTTTCTTTATTTATGCCTTTGCCACTGTTGCCGGTAGTGCCATGCCCGGAGGATTGGGCTTTACGGATGGCGCTCTTATTGGCGGTGCACAAAAATTAATCGCAGGGGTAACGTTACCCCAAGCTACATTGGCGGCAATTCTTACGCGAATCGCAACCATGTGGTTTGGCGTTGCCGTTGGTGCTTGTGCATTGATGAAGATATCTTCTCTGCTTGATTCCCCTGATGCTGGTGAGAACCCAGATGAATGAGTGGTTCTATAAGTATGGCCACTGCTTGGTATATAACAAGGGAAAATTTCTACTGGCAATCATCCTATTCTCTATCTTGAGCATTACTGGAATTGTACATCGTATTCAAAAAGAGATTCCCGTCGACTTTACACCACAAGCAATATTTATGGATGGAGGGTCAGAATTTTTACGCTTGCGAGAAATTGAAGAGATCTTCGGACGCGAAGACAATGATTGGATTGTGGTCATTGAGGGCGATCTACAAAAAGAAGAAACCCGACGTTACATACAATCTGTTCATACCCACATGGAAGAGATTCCTTTTGTTACAAAGGTTCAATCTCTTTTCAATCTTGCCTCTGCCCAAAAAAAAAATGAGGACATCGAAATCCTATCTGTTTGGGATGCTGAAGATCCCGTAACAGTCGCACAAAATGATCCATTTTTACAACGGGCCTTTGTCTCTGAAGATGGAGAGACAACCACCATTCGCATTCGCATTGAAAAAACACGCGAAAAAGTGGCCGATCTGGAACCAGCCATCAATACATTGATCTCCACCCTAGAAGGAATTCCACCACCACAAGGGATATCAATACACACAACTGGAGTGCCGCACATCCGAAATGAAGTGGTCTCCATGATGATCAGCGATAACTTTACCTACGCACCACTGCTCGCAATATTATTTCTTGTCACCATCTGTATATTATTTCGGAGTTTTCGATTGGGTATCGCTCCCTTACTCGGAGTTTTGTGTGCTGTCTTATGGTCAATGGGTATCTTAATCGGCTGTGGTGTTGTTTTTAATGTCCTATCAATTTTGGTTCCCATTTTGGCCTTAATTATTGGTGTAGCCGATGGAATCCATCTCGTAAGTCGCTATCGCGAGGAGCTTTTGCTTCAAAAAACACAAGAGGAAGCACTGGCGAAAACAGTATCACATATGTTCTCCGCTTGTTTTTTGACAACATTTACCACTGCTTTTGGATTTTTCTCATTAATAATTGCTGATACAGTGGTTATTCGTGATTTTGGAATTCATAGCTCTGTCGCTGTCATGACCGCTTTTTTTGCCGTCATGATTGTGGTTCCTTGTTATCTCGCCTATATTCCGGCCTCTTCTTTACCCCCAATTCCTCCAAAGCAGCATCGATTGTATGATGCCATTCACCTTCTTTGCTGGCACCATCCGATCAAAATTGTCTTTGGTGTATTGGCTATCTGTGTACTTGCAGGATGGTATGGTAGTTCTGTTCGCCCCAACTCTCATCTTCTCGAGATGTACCATCCTGCACACCCCACCTATACAGCCATCAAAAAAGTCGATCAAGAGCTAAGTGGAATTGTCCCTATTTTTATTTTCATTGAAAGCACAGATGGAGATCTACTGACACCGGAGAGAATGCAAAAGATCGCAGACCTTGAAAAAGAACTGCAGTCCTATCCTTGGGTTCGTTGGACCTACTCTCTTCCTGCACAGATTCAACATACTCATACGCTCTTTACTGGAGAAAGCACTCTTCCCAAAGAACGTGCCATCATCGAACAAGAGCTGTTTTTTCTATCTCTTTCCGATGAAATCGCCATTGATCAAGTCTCACAAAACCAGCATACACAGCTTCGAATTGTGGCACTGTGTGAAGATGCTGGAGGCCAGGCATACATCGAGCTCTATGAACATCTACAAAAAAAATCACAAGCTCTTTTTTCTGAAGATTCGGTCTCAATTGATATAACAGGAGATGGATTGATGGCCAGCTTGGGGATCAATCAGCTAATCACCGATCTTCTCTATAGTATATTCGTTGTTTTATCTGTCATATATATTACCCTCATTGTTCTGCTACGAAATCTAAAGCTCGCCTCGTTATCACTATTGCCCAATATTATTCCTCTGTTGTTTACACTCGCAACACTGCGTCTTATTGGAACAGATTTACAAACCAGCAACATTATCTCTTTCACCGTATCTGTGGGGCTTGCTGTTGATGATACCATCCATTTTATGGTCCGCTACAAGCAAGAAGTCCTATCTGGCATACCACACAAACAAGCCATGAAAAACACTTTTAGAGGTGCAGGACAAGCCATTATTCTAACAAGTCTGCTATTGGTTAGTGGTTTTGGGATTTTGGCCACCAGTGATCTCACAACAACCTTTCATTTTGGACTTCTCGCTTCTGTAACACTTGGTGCAGCAATCTTGGCCGATCTATTTTTATTGCCTTCTGCTATGAATTGGCTCTATCGAACGGAGAAATCATGAGTCAAATCACCAAAAAAATGATCACGACAGCGATAAAGAAGGTAATCTGGGGTCCTTTCTATCAAAATACCCGTTTCTATCTTCTTCTCTACATTCTTTTGGCTCTCGTCCTAACCATTTTCACCCAAGTTGGCGGGCTGTTAATATGGCCGTTTTTATCAAGAAACCCGCATGATATCGGCTGGATGTTTCGGATTAAGCGCGTTGCATATCCCATTCTCAGTTACCTAATCGGATCCCAACTCATC
>JACLAC010014319.1_pt1 | contig 16406 bp, 21 predicted proteins | sample 8027881 | NCBI WGS metagenome assembly JACLAC01 (sample SAMN15725517, study PRJNA655200) | protist metagenome | isolation source: fluorescence activated cell sorting (FACS) single amplified genomes of... | place: Spain: Blaines Bay Microbial Observatory, Mediterranean Sea | collected 2016-01-19
TGTGGACAATTTCTGGAATTTACTTTGCATTCAACAAAATTGAGAACGTCAGAGGCGAGCAATACAGAACTCACACTTCATCAAATTATAATTTTCAGAAGATAGAATTTGAGATTCCAGATGCTATATCAGTCAATGTAAAAAAGAGATTAGGCAAAACTATCATTGCTGCTTCAACCAAAAACGGAATGCGTTATTTTGATGAGGAGGGAGGCGTTCTTCAGAAAATTTCTTTTGATGAAGCAAAACAGCTTGTTTCAAAACATACATTTCTTAAACCAACAACAGTAGAAGAAATATATACATCAGAAAAAGGCTCAGAATACAGAGGCAGACAATTGCCTATTTACAAAGTGGTTACTCATAATGCCAATGACGATGAAATTAATGCCTATCTAAATATTTTTACTGGAGAAGTGGTTGCAATAAGATCAGTGCAATGGCGGATATGGGATTTAATGTGGGGTTTTCATATTATGGATTGGCAGGAAAGGGACAATATAGATAATGTGCTCTTAAAAATATTTTCTATATTAGCTTTGATTAGTTCCATATCTGGCATCTTATTGTTTTTTAAAATTGATATTAAAAAAGAGGCCTAGCAACTCGCAATATGAAAGATGCAATAGAAGTTTTTAACAGATGGGCTGAGATTGACAAAGATAGAGGCATGGAAGAAGGCCATGCTAATGCTGTAAATGAGATGCTGGATTATGCATTGAAAGAAAGACATGAAATTAATAATGATTTTACTTTTTTAGATCTTGGTTGTGGCAACGGCTGGGTTGTTAGAAAGGTTTTTGAAGACCCATTGTGCATAAATGCCTCTGGAATTGATGGAGCCCCCCAAATGATTGCAAATGCAAGAAAGCGAGGAGGCAGTGAGGAGTATATTCTTGCTAATATTTATGAGTATGAACCCACACAAAGGTATGATCTTATTCACTCTATGGAAGTGCTTTATTACTTAGAAGATCCAGCCTCTACATTAAATAAGATAGCTAACTCTTGGCTTAATGAAGGTGGAAGAATAATTGTTGGCATAGATTTGTATTATGAAAATATTGATTCTCATTCCTGGGAAGAAAAAGTAGGCACCAGAATGCAAATGTTTAAAGAAACAGAATGGGTCAATTTTTTTAGGCAAGCAGGCTTTTCTGATGTAGAGAGCTGGCGCGCAAATCAAACCCAAGAATGGGCCGGAACACTAGTTTTAACAGGCAAAAAGAATTGATAAACTTAAAGATACTTTTTGAATGACTTTAAACAAATATTATAATTAATTTTAAGTATTTTTGAGGAGCCACTTATGAAAATATTTCCATTAGCTTTTGTAATAACTTTTATGATCATTATACCCAGCAATCTTAGGGCTGCAGATCATGAAGATGCTATGAATTTAGATCAAGTGACGCATGCTTTTGGATGGAACTTTGAAGAGGCTGAAATTCAAACACAAAAGGTTTCAGAGGGTCTCTATGTGCTCTTTGGGGTGGGTGGCAATATAGCTGTTTCTATTGGTGAGGACGGAGTTTTGATTGTTGATGATCAATTCCCTCAGGTTATGGATAAAATTCAGGCAGCAATCTCAAAAGTTGGAGGCGGAGCAGTTGATTATGCTGTTAATACTCACTGGCATTTTGATCATGCTGAGGGTAATAATGCATTAGGCCCGCAAGGGACTAAGATTGTGGCTCATGCTAATGCGCGAGCAGACATGGCAAAAGGAGGGGTCATCAATATGGTAATTGCCAAATATAAGCAGCAGCCATATCCTGAGAAAGCTTTACCAGTATTGACATATGATCACGGAATGCAGATTTACTTTAATGGCGGTGAGATTGATTTAAAAAACTTTGCATCAGCTCATACCAACGGAGATACAGCAGTCTTTTTCAAAAAACAAAACGCAGTTCATTTAGGAGATGTCTTTAATAATTCTGGCTATCCATTTATTGATGTTGGAAGTGGAGGGAGCATTGACGGAATGATTAAGTTTTGTGAAGACACCCTTAAGCACATAAATGAAAGCACCATAGTGATTCCTGGACATGGACCAGTTACAAATACAGAAACTCTAAAGGAATACATTTCTATGTTAAAAACTGTTCGCTCAAGAGTTGCCGCATTAATAGAGGAAGGAAAAACGTTACAAGAAATCAAAGACACCAAACCAACGGAGGACTTTGATAAGGTCTACGGTCCAGAAACTGGTTCGCTTGGTTTTATCAATCGAGTGTTTACTAGCCTAAGCGAGTAAGACTTATTATTTTTTAAAAATGTTTAAAAGCCTTGATCACTTAATCATCGCCGTTGAGGATTTAGAAAAGGCCACACATAACTATCAACTCATAATGGGCACGCCTCCAGTTTGGACTGGTATGCACAAAAGCCTTGGAACCAGTAACGCCCTGTTTAATTTTCAAAATACCTATCTTGAGCTCTTATCTCCAACCGGCGAGGGCTTAGGCGCAGATTTAATAAATCATTATTTAAAGGATGCTGGAGAGGGTTTAATTGGAATGGTATTTGCAACAAAGGATATTAACGGCGTTTATAAATCTCTTCAAAATCATGGCTTTCCTTTAGGTGAGCCTACAGATGGCGAGGGAACAAACTCCACCGATCAAAAATTAAGAAAATGGAAAAATCTATTTTTACCCCCAGATTTAACAAGGGGCATCTTTTCTTTTGTCATCGAACACACTGAAGGAAATCTTCCCCAGCCCAAGAGCATAGAGCCATCATCTCCTCACAAATTAGACCATGTTGTAATTAATACCAATGACGCAGATGGCTTCATAGAAATCTATCAAGACATTTTTAACATTCGTCTCGCCCTTGACAAAGTTATTGAGCATTGGCAAAAAAGGATGCTCTTTTTTAGACTGAATAAAACCACCATAGAAGTTATAGAGCAAGAAGATGGTTTGCCGCCCAGCGACAAGATGTGGGGTTTGGCTTGGGATGTAAAAGATATAGAAAAAGCTTATCAACGACTTTTAGATGAAGGGGTTGAAGTAACACCCATTCAAAAAGGGGTGAAGGAAAAAACTTTGGTTGCTTCAGTAAAATCGCATACCCAAAATGTCCCTACGCTTCTTATTCAGCACCTCGATTAAACGCAATATTTTTTTATTTTTGATCCACTTATGAAACATATTGAGAATTCCATTAACCTAAATTAAAAGCCATGATAGAAATAATTTTATACACCTTGCTCTTATATTTTCTGCAACTATTCCTTCCGGTGACTCTTAAAGGAAGAATGACAAAGGAGATGTTTCAAAGGTCAAGGCGTGCAACAGAAAATTTAAAAGAGTCGTTGCCAGCATTTTTAGCATTAGCCATTCTTTCAATTATCTTCGATATTCAGGCTAATGATGTCTCCGCATTTTTCTGGCTTCTTCTACGAGTAATTTTTGCAGCAGTTTATATTTCCGGTTTTAATTTAAAGCCTGCAAATGAATCTGGACATCAAGCCCAACCCCTAAGAAGCTTTATTTGGGCTTTATCAATCATTGCTTTATTTGACATGGCTATCAACTTTATTTGATAAAATTTTTACTTAATGAAAAAACTAATGCTCTCTTTATACATATTCACCCCTCTATTCTTTTTGGGCTTGCTGTCTGCTTCTACTATTGATGCTACCGTTCATTCAGAAAAAATAGTTTTAGGCTCAGGTTGTTTTTGGGGGGCGGAAAAGGGTTATGAATCTTTGCCTGGGGTCATCGATGCTGTTTCTGGTTATGCCGACGGAAAAGGCATTAGAGCAACTTATAGGGAAATTACAAAACTTAAAAATAAGTTTAATGATAATAATCATGCAGAAGTGGTTGAGGTAACTTATAACAAGAATATTATTTCTACTGAACAGCTTTTAATGCATTATTTTGAGTCTCATGATCCCACTCAGCTAAATCGACAGGGAAATGATATTGGTACCCAATACAGATCTATTATTTTATATTCAACAGAAGAGCAGAAAAAAGTAATTGATAAAGTTCTTCAAACATATCAAAGGCTTCTATCTGCGGCAGGTTATGGCCTCATAGCAACCTTAGTCAAGCCGATTAAAAAGTTTTACAAAGCAGAAAAATATCATCAAGACTATATAGCAAAAAATCCAAATGGATATTGTCCAGATCATTCCACTGGAGTTAAGTTTGCTAAAAAAGAAACTGTTCAAACTGTTGATAATTCTGACTTACTTATAGGAAAGCATATTATTGTGATTGAAGCAGAAGGCTATTGTCCTTATTGCAATAAATTTAGAGCTGACGTCGTAAAGAACTATTATGGCAATATTCCATTAGTATTTAGGCTTGCCTCTCAGCTACAAGGTTTGGTCATTAAATCACCAACATGGGCTACTCCAACTATTCTATTTTTGGAAAACGGAAAAGAAGTTTTTGGTTATCAGGGTTATCTTAACCCCAAAGAATTTTATGAAGCTCTTGGCTACTTTAAGCTAGGAGATTCAGAAGCTTATAAAGTTGCTTTTCAGCAGGGAACAGATGCGAGGTTTTGCAAAGAATATGAAATTTTTAAAAATACCCCTGATGGTATTTTTATCGATAAACTAAGTGGCGCCCCTTTGTTTGATACTAAAGATAGATTTAATTCCTCTACCGGCTGGCTTTCATTCACAGCTCCGATTGAGGGTTCAGTTTATACAAAGCCTGATAATAGTTATGGGATGAGAAGGACAGAAATAAGATCAGTTACTTCAGATATTCATTTGGGGCATGTGTTTCCAGATGGGCCAAATGGTATGTTGAGATATTGTATCAATGCCACTGTGCTTGAATTTAAGCCTAAAAAAAATGTGCTAAAAAATTAAAATCATATTAACCTATCTCTTTTGTAGGTAATATTTTGACTGATCTGACTGTAAATGAAGTTTACGCAATTGGCGCGCCAATTGTGCTGGCAATGATTTTTGCTGAACTTATAATCTCTACTTGGCAAAACAAGAAATACTACAAGAAAGAAGATACTCTTTGTACAATTGGTTTGCTTACAGGAAATATAATCGTAGCCTTTTCTATTAAAGGCCTAATCTTAGCTTTTCATTTTTATTTGTATCAATTTAAGATTCTTGAGCTTGCTAGTATTTTACCTTTGTGGGCAATGTGGATTCTAACTTTCATAATGATTGATCTTGTTTTTTATATCTATCATAGAATGTCACATAGGGTGAGATTCCTATGGGCCATTCATCTTAGTCATCATTCAAGTGAAGAAATGAATTTTGCAGTTTCCTTCAGGCAAGCATGGTTTGGCCCTATCTCTAAAATACCATTTTTCATGGTGCTTCCTCTGCTTGGATTTGATCCAACAATCATTGCCGTAGCTGGAGTTATTAGCACTTTATGGGGGATAGTTGGCCATACGCAAATTTTTGGAAAGCTTGGCTTTGTCGAGTGGGTTTTTAATACCCCATCGCACCATAGAGTGCATCATGGCGCTAATAAGCAATACATAGACAAAAATTATGGGAACCTATTAATAATTTGGGACAGAATGTTTGGAACGTTTGAGTCAGAAGAAGAGCCTGTGAAGTTTGGCTTGGTCAATAATGTTAATACCTATAATCCAACAAAGATAACTTTTATGGCTTGGTCATCCATGATTGATGACATAAAGAATAAAAATAATTTTAGTGAGATGTTAATCACAATCATTGGTCCGCCTAGCACCCACGTTAAAAATAAAGTCTAGGATATCTGATTATAAAAACCTTTTGACTTCTCATGTTAGAGGTTTATATTTTTATAACTATGAATAATTTTAATAAATCAATATCGATTTTTGTGGCTGGACTATTTTTTGTAAGCATGCCAGCTTTTTCTTATGACCCAGGCGCACAAAAGTGCACAGATATAGCAGACTCTTCTGAAAGACTAAGTTGCTACGATGCTCTCTTTCAAGAAAACAAATCTATTACAGAGGCAAAAATCATTTCCAAAAAAATACCAGTTATAAAAGTAGATGAACAAAAGAAAAAAGATTATGGCTTAGCCAAACCAAAAGAAGATTTTTCCATCACCTCAAAAATAGTTAATGTAAATAAACGTGGGAATTATAAAATTTACATCACGCTAGATAATGACCAAATCTGGAGAAGTGTAAAGGATATCTATGATCGAACCCCAGTAAGCAAAGGGCAAAAAGTTACTATTTCCGAAGGCTTTATGAGCGGGTATGTAATGAAAGTTGAAGGAAAGAAAACTAGTTTAAGAGTTAGGAGGGTTAAGTAAAATGGAAACAAAAATTCCACCACCAATAGTTACTTTGATATTTGGTTTATCTATTTATTTTTCTAGAGGGATATTTCAGGTAGTAGAGATCAAGTATTCTTTTTATTTTGGAATCCTTTTGCTGGTATTAGGTTTTGTTATCTTAATATCCGCTGTTCGATTATTCAGAAAAGATAAAACAACCGTAAACCCTTTAAGTCCTGAGCAAGCAACAAAGTTAGTGACAGATGGAATTTTTAAATATTCTCGCAATCCAATGTATCTTGGTATGGCGCTTGTACTGGGTTCGATAGCTGTATTTTTTAATCTTATAGGCGGCATCATTCTAGTTGCTTTATTTTGTGTATATATAACAAAGTTTCAAATTCTTCCTGAAGAAAGAGCAATGAGAGATCTATTCTCAGATGACTTTGATAAATATACAAAAGTAACCAGAAGGTGGATTTAGTAAAAATATATAAAGTCCTTACTCCAGAAGAGTGGGCGCTCGCTCAGACTTCTGGGATAATAATTACAGATTTGGATAAAAAAGATGGTTTTATTCACCTTTCTACAGCGGTTCAACTCAATGCAACCCTATCTTTATATTTTTCCAAAGAAAAGTCAGTCGTGCTGCTTCAAATAGATCATGCGCAGACTCTTCACCAACTAAAATTTGAGGCTCCTTCTCAACCTGGAAATAGAAACAGCGCATTCCCTCATTATTATGGTGATTTAAATACTAATTTTGTTTCTAAGATATGGCATTTAAACCGTGGTGCTTTTGAAATACCAATTGAGGTAATGCTTCAAGCTGAACAAGGAGCTAATTCTTGATGCTTTGATGTAGAATTAAATTTTTATTGGAGGTAAAAATTTCATAGAGCATTAATTGCAGATTAAGAAAAATGAAAACACTAAAAGAGGAGATTCAGTTTAATTGCTCAGCAGATGAGCTATGGTCCATCCTATCTGACGTTGGAAGATGTGACTGGGTTCCTACAATTGAGAAAATTACATTGGAGGGTGATTGCAGGCATTTTGAAATGACCGGCATGGGGCAGATTACCGAAAAAATTTTAAAACAAGACCATACAAACATGATACTTCAGTATTCTGCCATACAGACACCTGCGCCCATTGAGCATCATTTAGCAACTATGCAAGTAGCACCCCTCAATGATCGAGAGTGTACGCTAAGTTGGACAACTGAAATTTCTCCAGATATTTTTGCTGACGGCATTCATCAAGGAATGCTCGTATCGATTGAAGGTATCAAAAAAGTTATTTAATAATGATCTGTAATATTTGCAGGTCTGATGCTGCATCAAGCTTTGAAACCCTAGATAAAAAGATTTACTGGAGTTGTAATGTCTGCGAATGCAAGTATTTAGATCAATCTTATTTTATTGATCCAGCAGAAGAAGAGAAACGATACTTAGAGCATAATAATGAGATTAATGATAAAGAATATCGGTCATTTCTATCAAGACTTTCTGAACCACTTAAAGAAAAAATATCTCTTGGCTCTCATGGATTAGACTTTGGCTGTGGCACCGGACCAGCGTTAGCAGATATGCTTACTGAAGATGGCTTCAAGGTTGCGCTGTATGATCCATTTTTTTATCCAGATGAAAGTCTGTTATCAAAACAATATGATTTTATAACCTGCACAGAAACCGCAGAGCACTTTTATGATCCATTTAAAGAGTTCAATACACTTAATGACCTCCTTAAGCCTGGAGGCTGGCTTGGTGTGATGACTTCTTTTTTAACCTCCGATGAGATGTTTGAAAATTGGTACTATCGAAGAGATCCAACCCATGTAGCTTTTTATTGTGAAAAAACCTTTCAGGTGATAGCCTCTCAAAGGAACTGGAAATGCGAAATAAAATCAAAAGATGTCGTGCTTCTACAAAAAAATCATGATTAAAGCACCGACCTCATTTATTCAACGCATAAAATTTATCGGGCCAAGCATCATTGTAACCGGTAGCGTTGTTGGAAGCGGCTCAATAGCTCTCTCGCCATTGTTGGGGGCAGCAACTGGCTTTGCCTTGTTATGGTGGCTTTTATTGAGTCTTTGGAGCAAACCACTAATACAAGCTGAAATTAGCCGTTATGTTATAGCAACAAATCAGACTTTCCTAGAATCTTTTTCAGATATGCCTGGGCCAAAAACAAACCTTAGGGGCAAGGAAGCCTCATGGTTAGTTTGGTTTATGTTCATTGGTGTGATCCCATCCGTTGCAGGCATGGGCGGTCTTGCAGGCGCTGTTGCAGAAGCAGGGCACCTTATGATCCCTATGCTTAGCACCGAATTATGGGTGGTAACAGCATGTTTTGTTACTTGGTTTATTTTATATCTAGGAACTTATCAAACACTCGAAAAAATTCTACTTGGAATGGTGTTCTTTTTTTCAGTCGTTACTTTAATTATTGCTATCTCAATGCAATCAACGCCCTATGCAATTTCAGGTTCGCAAATCTTAGGAGGCCTTACATTTTCATTTCCTTTTGAACATGCTGCTTTAGCTCTTGCAGTGTTTGGCTTTACAGGAATTAGCTATGGAGAAATTATGGCCTACACCTATTGGTGTTTAGAAAAAGGTTATGCCAAACATAATGGCGATCAACAGGAAGTCAAAGCCTGGATTAGAGTAATGCAAACAGACGTTTGGGCCACAGTCTTTTTTGTAACCATAGGCACTCTTCCATTTTTTCTTTTAGGTGCAGCTGTGTTAAATACCTTGGGCCTTTATCCTCCCCCTGACGGCGATATCATTCAAACCCTCTTAAATATGTTCACAACAATTTTAGGAACTTGGGCTAAATGGTTTTTTATCCCCTTGGCTTTTTTTGTTCTTTTCTCAACCTTACTTTCTGGAACAGCAGCATTCACCAGAACAATTTCAGACTATCTAATTTCAATTGGCTTGGTTGTTGAAAAAGCAAATACTCGAACGCATTTAATTAAAATTATTGCATTTGTAATACCATTGTTTTCGTCCATTGCTTATTTTTTATTACCAAATCCAATTACTCTTTTGTTAATTGCTGGAATTTGGGCTGCGCTTGGGCTGCCGATAATTAATATCGGCGCTTTATACTTAACAAGCAAACTAAGCAAGGAACTGCAGCCTAAACCAATTACCAAAACCATCTTATGGGCCACATTAATCTTGCAGGTTTCAATGGCATCGCTAATTTTATACAGTCAAATAATTGGTCTTAGCTAATATTTAATTTTTAAAAGCACTCTTTATGGCATAAAATGCACGACTGATTCAAGAGACAATAAATGAATAAGCAAAATAATAAAAGATACTTCATTCACCCAGAAGGATGGAAGTTTGCAGGAATTTTATTTATCAGCTCCATGATTCTTTTATTTTTGTCCATGGCAATAGCCGTCGTATCAATTGGCTTTTTCCTTACATTTTTTGTTCTATGGTTTTTTAGAGATCCTGAAAGAAATAGTCCACAAGATTCAAATTTAATTATTAGCTCTGCAGATGGAAAGGTCTGCTTAATTGATGATGCTTATCCTCCAGCCGAAGTTCCCATTGAGGCTGAAAAGATGAAGAGAATTTGTGTCTTTATGAATGTATTTAATGTTCATATAAACAGAAGTCCCGTTCAAGGAAGAGTAGAGCACATCGTATACAAAAAAGGCCAATTCTTAAATGCAAGCTTAGACAAGGCAAGTGATAAAAATGAAAGAAGCAGCTTGGTTGTAAATACTGACAATGGAGCCAAAATTATAATTGTTCAAATTGCTGGCTTAATTGCTAGGAGAATTTTAAGTTTTATTTCATCAAACCATCGACTTAATCAAGGCGAAAGGTTTGGGCTTATAAGATTTGGTTCAAGAGTTGATATTTATATGCCATTGGATGCAATAGAAAAATGTAAAGTTGGAGATAAGGTCATTGCAGGCGAATCAATTTTAGCTACCTTAAAATAATAAATGAAAAAACTAGATTTTAAAGTTCTTCTCCCCAATGTAATTACTCTTACAGGTCTGAGTTTTGGTTTGAGCTCGATTAGATTTGCCATTGAATTGGACTTTAATTTAGCCATTGTTTGTATTCTTTTTGCTGGAGTTTGTGATGTTTTGGATGGCATGTTAGCAAGGCATCTTCAAAGCCAATCCGATCTCGGTGCTCAACTAGATTCTTTATCGGATTTCCTAAGCTTTGGAATTGCACCTGGTTTGTTGATTTATATGTCTATTTTTAATCAAGACCATGGCATTGGTGCTTTTGCTGCCTTAGCTTTCATAATATTTTCTTGCTTAAGATTAGCTTTATATAATGTGAGATTAGAGAAATCGAAGACAACAGACGGAGAGCCTGAACACTTTTTTAGTGGCATACCAACTCCTGTTGGAGCAATTTTGATTATGTTGCCATTAACGCATGCATTTATGGGTTATAACTGGGCCTATGAAAATCTTAATTTTGTAGCAGGCTATATAATTTTAATAAGTGGTTTGCTAGTAAGCAGAATTCCAACTTTTTCAATAAAAAGGAAACAGTTCTTCATTCAATCAAAGTTAGGATTTCTTGTTTTATTTTCTATTATTGCCTTAAGCATGATCAACTTTCTTTGGATTACCATAAATGTCCTAGCTTTGATTTATTTGCTCACTATTCCTGTTTCTATCATAGCTTGGCAAAGTAGTCCCAATAGAGACTCCGCTTAGCTTAGCGGAGCTCTATTAATTACAGCTAATTATTTAGTATATTTGTAGTAACCTTCTGTTGGAATCATGATGTGCGCATAATCTGTATCACGCATCATCACGTATGGCTCACCATGCATGAAGTCATCTGTGAAGCTTGCAACTTCAGATGCATCTTTAGGAATCAACATTAAGTGAGGGCCTGATTCAATCCATTCACCAGGAGTCGAGTCCTCTTTGCTCATGACCAATGGAGTCGTATTATCTTCTCCAACATCACCATGCAACATCCACATAAATGTGTAGCGAGAAAGTTGAGGTTTTTCATTTTTCATGAACGCTGACATCCATTTTGCGCCTTCTGCATCAAAACATGCGGGCATAGCATCATGCGCACTTTTCCAACCCTTAGCCGGAACCGGCCTTGGATTTCCTGCTTGGCAGGTCCAACCATTTGTACCTTCCCGTATTACTTTTCCACTGCTGCCTATTATGGTTGCCTTGTCTCCCAAGAAGGACGGAGCTGCAGTTGAATAAGCCCATATTTGCCATTTATCAGAGGTATGAGACCCATAAGGCTCATAAGCCGAAAGAGATATTGAGATAGAAATCATCAATAAAGAAAATAAACTAAATTTTTTATACATTTTTGTTTCTCCTGTAAAAACACTATAGTTATTCATAGAGTAATTTAGCTATGAATACATTTCTTAAAATTATTGCATACTTTTGTATCGCTACAACACCTATCCAAATTTTCGTTGTTTTATGGGGTATAAAAGTTGTAATCTCATCTGATTATGAAGTTCTAACATTATCCAACATTGAATTTATTAAAGACTATTTCACATTATTGCTACCAATAGTAGATTGGTTTTATTCGTGGTTCTGGAACGCTTGGCTGAATTTCGTTTTTTCATTACCGCTCATTCTCTCTCAAACATTTAAAGCGATTGTTAGCACCTGGCTTGGTTTTTGGATACTAAAAAAAATAAATTAATACTATGAAAAAAATTCTTCTTACTTTTGCATTACTTCTTCTAGCTTTTATTGCATGGGCTTTCCCTTATATTGATGAACTTCGCGACCAAGGCCTAACACTTGAAACGGCATATGGCTACTTTTTTGGAGGACCAGATCATCCTTTTAACCCTAATGACGCTGTTCCACAGCTTGATTATTCAAAAGAGAATTCTTGGGCATCTCTTCCTTCGATAAAAGATGATGCTGACCTTATTCCTGCTGGGGAAGTGGGCGTTGATCAATTGACTTCACAAGTAGATGTATTTTTTGTTCATCCAACTGGATATTTAAAAGGACATTACTGGACTGATCCTCTAGAAGAGGAGTCGGCGACAAAAGAAAATACTCAATGGATGATGGCTAATCAAGCCAGTGCTTACAATGGTTGCTGTAGTGTTTATGCACCTCATTATCGTCAAGCATCTATTTATAGTTATTTTGGAACTGATGAACTTCGCGAGGAGATTCATGCATTCGTTTATAAAGATGTAAAAAAATCTTTCGAGTATTTTATAGATAACTTCAGCAATGGAAGACCATTTATTCTTGCAAGTCATAGTCAAGGCACGCACCATTCTATTAGACTGCTTGCCGAAGAAATTGATGGAACAGATTTATACTCGAGGATGGTAGGGGCTTATATTATTGGCGGTGCAGTCTCTAAAGATAGGATGAATGAAATGAGCGATATTTCTATTTGTGATAGTCCAACACAATTAGGGTGTCTTGTTCATTGGGACACATTTAATGTGACTTATATTAATAAGGAAATGCCATTTTATAAAAATAATATTTGTGTTAATCCCATCACCTGGAAAAATGAAGGGACCTTATCTGATCTTTCTGACGCAAAGGGCGCTGTTTATGTTTCGGGTGAGTTTGCATTGGATTTTATTGGTGATGATGATCCAAAAGGAGAAACTTTTGGTCCTCTAGAGTCTCCACTAAAGCAATATGTCCAAGCTCAGTGCAAAAATGGATTACTTTTTGTATCTGATCAGACCGGAACTAGATTTCAGGCATTTGGTGGTTCTTCAGGCAATTATCATGGCTTAGATTACGCTCTTTTTTATATGGATATTCGAGAGAACGCCAAACTTAAAGTTAAGACCTACCTAGACAATATTTCTCAATAAGACAAACTTTAATTATGTCAGCATATTTATCTTTATTAGGCGCAATTGTTTTTGAAGTTGCAGGAACTTTAATGCTTCCACTCACAAAGGAGTTCTCAGAAAAGCTCCCCACTGTAATTATGAGCATTTGTTATTTTGCTTCATTCTATTTCTTGACCCTTGCTTTGAGGGCGATACCTCTTGCTATTGTTTACGCTTGTTGGAGCGGTTTAGGAGTGTTATCAATTGCAGTTTTATCTTATTTTATTTATGGACAGGGATTGAGCTGGCAAGCAATTTTAGGATTATTCTTAATAGTAAACGGAGTAATTCTTGTTAATATATATTCCACCCAATAATTTATCATTAAAGATAATATGACAGACTCAATTGCAACCCTATCTCAAGAAAACGATATTTCCATTATCAAGCTCGATGATGGTAAAGCTAATGCTTTTTCATATGACATGCTTTCTCAAGTTAATGAATTGATTGATAAGGTCCCAAGAGACTCAGGAGCACTCGTCATTACCGGAAGGGATGGTCTATTTTCAGGCGGATTTGATTTAAAAACATTAGCAACTGGTGACATGGAAAAAATTACAAAGATGGTTCAGTTGGGTTATCGCCTACTTTTAGAGCTTTATTCCTTTGATAGGCCAATTGTTGCTGCTGTTTCAGGTCATTCAATTGCACTAGGTCTATTTGTGACTTGTTCAGCTGATTATAGGATTGCCATAGATGGTCAATATGTATGCCAGGCAAATGAAGTTCGAAACAATATGGATATCCCAACACAAATCATGGAAATACTTAAAGCTAGAGTAAATAAGAATTATTTTTATCCTGCAGTTTTTCATGCAGATGCATATTCTGTCCAGGATTCAATCAAGGTTGGTTATATTGATGAGGTTGTTCCTAAGGATAAATTTATGGATAGAGTCATGGAGAAAGCTTCAGAGTTAGCAACATTACCACATCCTTTTTATGCCAATACAAAAAAATCTGCACAAGATGATGTGAGACAAAAGATCTCAGCTGCAATAGAAAAATATGAACAGTTAACAAACCTAAAATAGAAGTAGATACTAAAACAATATAGACTACCCACCATGAGCAAATACAAAATCTTTATTCCTGAGCATTTGCGCGCATACAGACCCAGACCTCTCAGATGGCTAGGCAAATTTCTAATGAAGATTACAGGCTGGAAAACCACCGGCCATCTTCCTAAAGATCAGCGTGTGGTGTTGATCGCTGGCCCGCATACTTCAAATTGGGATTTTGTTCTTGCCATGTCACTTATATTAAGTCTTGATGTTCATATTCATTGGGTTGGAAAACACTCTATTTTTAAAAAAGGCTTTCGTAGGCTGCTTAGAAAAATGGGAGGAATTCCAGTCAATCGAGCAAATCCAGAGGCATTAAAAAACGAAATTTATAAGGTTACTGAGAAATATAAAGGTTTTGTTATTGCTATTGCACCAGAGGGCACTAGAAAAAAAGTAGAAAGACTCAAATCTGGTTTTTTACGAATTGCCACTGAAACTAACAGTAAAATTATGATGGCTGGAATTGATTTCTCAAACAAGACAGTTGAATTGGGAGATTTCTTCAGTCCTTCAGGAGATGTGGACAAAGATTTAAAATTTATCAAAGAGTATTTTGCTAACTTTGCTGGGAAACGTCCAGAACTTTCATAGCATCTTTAACCATCTTTTATTTCAGCAAAGAATGTTAAAAAAATTTTTCCTTTCAGCCCTCGTCATACTTGCTATTTTACTATTAATAGCTTTGTATAGAACTGTTACTCATTCAGCTCCAGTTGCTGAAATTATTTCAGGCAAAGATATTTCAATTGATGAGATTAAAGCAAGTCAAAACTTAGCCGCATCAATAAGATTTAAGACAATCTCTTATCAAGATGAAGAAAAGTTCCCTTACGAGGAGTTTAATAATTTTATTAAATGGGCTTCAACAACCTATCCAGAGTTTCATAAGGTCATGGAGATAGAGCAGCTTGAGCACTCGTTACTTTTTAAATGGCAAGGAAGTGACTCAATGCTAGCCCCAATTTTATTTGAAGGTCATCATGATGTTGTGCCTATAATCCCTGGCACTGAAAATCTTTGGCAAGAAGATCCATTTGCTGGGGTAATTTCTAATAATAGAATTTGGGGTCGAGGAGCACTGGATGATAAAAGTGGCGTCATTGGTTTGATGGAAGCCGCAACCTATTTGATAAAAAATAATTTTAAGCCCAAGAGAACAATATATTTTAGTTTCGGGCATGATGAGGAAGTTGGCGGCAGTGGTGCAGCTTTGATCACGGAAAAGCTTAGACAAGAGGGGGTTCAGCTTTCATGGTCGCTCGGTGAGGGCTCATTTGTAAATAAAGGCTTCTTTCCCGGCATAGATAAGTTCATTGCTCCTATTAATGTTGCTGAAAAAGGTAGTGCCAACATTATGATTATTGCAAAGGCCAAGGGAGGACACTCCTCCACACCCCCAACAAGAACAGCAGTCACAATTCTTGCAGAAGCTCTAGTAAAACTTGAAAAAGAACCATTGCCTGGAAGCTTGGAAGGACTTAGCGCAGCTATGTTTAACGAAGTCAGCAAACATATGCCATTTGGATACCGTTTTCTATTCGCTAATAGATGGTTGTTTGGAGGAATGCTTGATTCACAACTTTCCTCAACACCAGTAATTAACGCAATGATCAGAACAACAACAGCTCCAACCATGTTGAATGGTAGTGTAAAAAGTAATGTTCTTCCGATAGAAGCAACAGCTCTAATTAATTTTAGGCTTCATCCCAGAGACACGACAGAAAGTGTAACTAATCATGTTAAGAGAGTTGTTGGATCAAATGAGGTGGAGGTTAGATTTTTAGGAGGCAGGGAAGCATCTGAAATATCCTCGTGGGATTCTCCTGGATTTAAAGTGGTCTCTTCGTCCTTAGAAAAAGTTTATGGCGAAATCGTTCCAGTTCCTGGCCTAATGATTGCAGCATCTGATACTAGGCACTACTCAAAAATTGCAGACAATTCTTTTAGGTTTAATCCGTTTTTTATCATTCCAGAGGACATGACTGGTATTCACGGAACCAATGAAAGCATAGAGGTTGATAGCTTTATTTCAGGCATCAAAACATATGTTGAAATAATTAGAGGAGGATCTAGCAACTAGAGCATCTTATGGGCGTAACCAGTCTAGCCTTTAAAGTTTATTTAATTCTAGGTGTTGAATTGGCAGTCCTTTATGGCTGCACATTTTTTATTATTCAACAATGCAAGAAAGCTTTTTATGCAAATAAAACATTTTTAGGTATTG
>JACLAC010023591.1_pt1 | contig 16402 bp, 4 predicted proteins | sample 8027881 | NCBI WGS metagenome assembly JACLAC01 (sample SAMN15725517, study PRJNA655200) | protist metagenome | isolation source: fluorescence activated cell sorting (FACS) single amplified genomes of... | place: Spain: Blaines Bay Microbial Observatory, Mediterranean Sea | collected 2016-01-19
ATGTATATTTATATATCTTAGATTTTAACCATCAAATATTTTAGAATAAAATAATATATTTATCTCTCATATTAATCCTGTTAATCCCAATCATCATCCTCGTATTCTTCGTCTTCATAATCATCATCGCCATAATCTTCGTCTTCGTCGCTAACATCGAGGGCTTCTTCTTCTATTATTTCCTGTTTTCCAGTATTATTATTCTCTCCTGAAATTGCAGTCGCGACAGTTGGATTTTCAACATAATCCTCATTTTCAAAATTTCCATTTAATTGATCGTCTCTCTCTTCCACTTCTTCCTCTACTTTATTTACGTCTTCTTTCTTCATATCTCCAAAAACAGTATCTACTATAGCTGCTTCCCCTTCTGGGTTAAATTGAACAATTTTCCAACGTGTACCAGAATTGTTTACCCATTTTGCATTTGCAATGCATAATATTGTTGCTAATTGACCTTGTTGGTATACTTGAACTGTTGCTAAACTTGTTCGAAATTCATTCGAGTCGACATCATCTTCCTCTCCATTTATTGATATTACTGATAATGCTTTAATTGAAGCAGTGGCACTATTGAAAGACAAGGTGTCGACACATGTGCCTCTCGATTCGGCGCTTTCAACAAGACGTGATCGTGCAAATGCACCATCTTTTTGACTATTGTTACTTTGTGTTATGTCTCCCTGTTCAATTTTCCAGGTTGGTTGAAATTTACTCTTTCTGGACCATTGTAATACAAACGTTGTTACATAATTTTGATCTTTCTTCAGCACTGGTAAGCTAAGAGGTTTCATGAAAGTTTTTGCAAAATCAATACTAGTGTTTGGACGATTTTCGCTCTCTTCTAGGTTGATAGATTGCATGGCTGTTTCTATTTCTTCGTACGCTTTATCATATTCATTACGCAATCGAATATATTGTCCATAATTAGTTGGCAATCGAGTTCCTTGTTTTGGATTCTTTCCAAATGCCTCTTCGCACATTTCCAACGTTAATTCTGTTAACGTTCCGTCCTCGTTCATTAAAGCTGCAATTTCGTTACCCTTTTTCGCAAACCACCATACATGTTGCGCCTTTAATCCTTCATCATCTAAATCAATATCGCCTTGTTTTAAGACACGTAAGGTTGGAATTTCTGTTTTATTACTATTATATACAAACTCTGGTGCTTGCATTACGACAGCATCATCATCTTTATCATCTTTTGGCATTCTTGACGCTAATAAAGTTAACTCATCGTCTAATGATTTTAAACTTGTCTTAGTTGGAGGTGGAACAAACATACTAAACCGTGAAGTAAAGAAATTTGCTGATTCAATTTCAACACTATACAAGCCAGTTTTCCATTGACGTGCATCGCCAATTAATATACCACCATCGATGCCTACTCGTCCAGCCAAAATATGTTTCCCCTCTCCACCTCGACCTTTCCATATACGAAAACGAGCGTTTTGGACAGGCTTTTTCTCTGTTAAGTCTACCACATTTAAAGTATATGCCAAAGGTAAGGAGACGGGAACTTCAAAGGGACTTCCTCGAATTTGCGACCATACCTCCCCATTATCGTCATCAGCATCAAATGCAACGTCTCTTTGCGAAGAATGTATTTCTTCCATTGCGACGTTGTCTAGAAATTCTATCGCAATTTTTACATGCCGAGGATACGATCGATTGCTATGTGATAACGAACCTAGCAAAAATGGCAGTGTATATTTACATTCATACACACCATTTGCTACGTAGAATATACTCAGTGTTTCTTTTATTGGACTGATAACTGTCACTCGGAACTGGTCACCCCCTGTGCTTTTCTTGTTTCCAAAACGATCATGAACTTGAATTCTAAAAGCATTCACTTGCCCTCCAGCAAATGCGTATTTCAAACCGCTTAAAGATGGTCCTAAATTCTGTAGTGGCATGCAATACTTTGGATCTGTAGTGGTTGCTGAAAGAGTCGGTAAAAGTCCAATACCATCTGCAGCTTTTATTTGACTCCCATAACAAGCAACGCGAACCTGCAATTTTACAGTTGGATCAAAACGCATAACACGGAACATTATTATATAATTATATTTTGTTTTCTCCTCAACAATATATGTCACATCATCATTTGAAAACATTTTCTGTTCTTCGTGTACCGTAGAAAAAGGAACGATGCTTAAACTTATTTTATCGGTTAGTTCAGAGACTGGTATGTACACTGGTATACTCAGCAACGTGCCAGCTTCTGGTGGTGTAGTGGAACATTTTACCGTATCAAAATATGAAGATTGTAATTCCAGCTTTGATATGCGCTTTGCTCTGACTGGGAATGGACTTTTTTTGATTGATAAAGTATTGGTTGAATTCTGTACCGAAATAAACATTTTTCCAGAGCAATCAGTCGGGATTTTCAATTTTACGTCATGTCTTCCATCACCACGATCCAAAACTTCGCCATTTATTGCATCAGTTTTATCATCATTTCCGTAATCACAAATTACGGAGAACATGTCACCTCCACGTCTGATTCGATTACCATATTGATCATGTGCAATAATCGTGAAGTTTGTTACCTCTTTTGTTAACAAAGTATAATTAAATGCCGGACCATAAGCTATGCAATTTTCATAATCCACTCGACTTGGTAAAACTTTAATATTATATGGACTTCCGCATATATGTTGCTCGTTACAAAGAATGTTTAAAACATATTCTCCGCTTCGGTCTGAGCTGTAAGAACAGATATATCGGCCTTCACCAGGTAATGGTTTTACGCTTGAAGTAACTTGCTTGTCAGAACTTTCATTTTCTGTTTTATCGAAAATTATGTTATCATTTACATTCTTACCCTGAAGAGAAATAGATATATTTTCTTCTCCAACAATTCTTAAATTGTCATATGCATCGCGCGTAATAATGGCGAAACAGGAAGTTTCCCCTGCAGTAATCATTAGCCTTGGCATATGAATGTTTCTTGCAACCTGCACTTTCAATCTAGCAGCAGCAGAACTATCTTGCACAAACTTGACGCTATCAAATATAGTGTCAAATTGACCACAAAATGTTTTCCAAGTACGTGCGTCATCAAGATCTTCCATGGCAACGACATGTTTTGGGGAATCTAGTGGGGCGCGAATGTTTCTCTTTCCAGCCAGTTGTTCAAGTGTTGCACGTTGTTCGTATTCTGCGGCTTCCATATCATCTTCGCCTATTGTGGATGGTGCAACTTGCACACTAAATGCTTGTGTTCCACCTTCTTGTGATAATTCTGGCATGTTCATCACTGTATAACCATCTTCTGCTAGTTTGGAATTAGCATTGTTGATGACGGCATAATATTCCCACGTATTCATAGTACAAAGATTGTTAAATTCTTCATTGGACCTTTCGACACTGAGCAAGACGTCCTCATCGCTAATATGTATGCCCTTGGACCTTTTTACTTCTAAGGCTCGCGACACGATATCTTCTTTAGGTGCTGTCACATGTATGGTAACAAAAGCGTAACTATCATATTTATCTCTAAGTCCTGTCACCCATTCTTTAATCCATTCGCTAGAACCAAGAGATGTAGAAAATGCTATACATTTTTTACAGGACATTGCTTCTTGGACTGCTACTTCTGCTATAAATCCAGCTTCTTTTGCAGTCTTTTTAACGACTAACATTTTTTTCGTAACATCTTGTAGTAGAACGTTTGTTTCTGGAATTTGCTGGATAATTTGTTGCGTATCGATCCATACAAAAGCATCTAACGGAAATCGTCCATATCGATTTAAAGATCTTAACGTATGCAATTTTCCAGCACCTAAGCCGCCTACAACTAATAGGAACATTGGCTTCGGAGTGGAAATTCCATTAAGAACCAAGTTATGAATAATTTGATCTTGCAATTGCTGTCTAGAACGCATATATATACCATGATATGAAATGTCAACCGCTGAACGCGCTTTTGCAAATGGTCCAAACCAGAATTTTTTATTCAAATTCTGCGTCTGTCCAGAAATTCCAGCTTTTAGAACGTCTTTGCGCGCAACACTAGCATATGCTTCAGAAGTATCAAGCTCTTTGTTGTACATAATTTCAGTGGTACCCGTCTCAGTAAGCCTCATCAAAGTAGATGCTGCTGGATAGCATACTCCGGGTTTAACGATAATGGAAATGGAGTCTGTAGTGACTGGGCGTACTATACCCCAACGTCCAAGCCTTGTCGTCGTATATTCAGCTACAGTTACATCAACTACATATTTACCGACAGATTCTAAAATTAAAACTCCATGATATTGCCCAGTATCCATGCCATTTTTATCATACATTGGTACTAATTGAATCGTTGGCTCCTGCATTTGCAAATTATCAACTCTACGGACTCGTATTTGAAAGAGGTTAGCATCATCTAAAAACTCTTTTCCTCTGCGATCATTACCAAATTTATCTCTAGATGCAATCACAACTCTCATAGCAGAACCAGCTTGGGATGCTAATGCAGAATCGTCTAATAACTGAATCGCGCTTAATGGTTGGTCATTTGCTACTTGTGTATCAGCTGTTACAATTCGAACGCGACATTTTTTTGAATCTATTGAACCTGGTTTTACATACACTTTATTTATATTTGTCTCATTCGAGACAAACACGTCGCTCTCATTGCACTGCAACAGTAATCTATTCCATCCTGCTACTTTAGGCTCATATGAGCAAGAATAGGTACCATCATTATTATCTTTTATTTCGATGGCAACGGTGCCTTTTTCTTCAGAATTTACTTGAGAGTGGAGCAAAGATTCTGAAAACGGTTGCAGCATGCCAGTCACTTTATCCCCTCCACGTATCCGACGATTTCCAAATTCGTCGCAAACGTAAAAAGTAAATGATGCTTTTTTCGTCACTTCAGCCTTACGGCTTCCTTCTCCACTAATTAAACATCGTCTCGCATGTGCTTTACTGCCTAAAACAGTAAATGAAAATGGGCTTCCCTTAATGTGTATATTCTCTAATTTTACTGAAATTTCAAATTTTCCATTTCTTGCTGTAAAATATTTTATTTGAGCATCATTGTCATCACTATCGTCGTATTCAAGTTCCAAAGAAGAAGGTCTTGAAAGAATACCACTACTATCAGGAGGTGGAAATGATGATAGATTTAGCTTTTTCAAATCTAATCCAGGGACCTTATCTTTTCCATCTTCATCAGGCTTCGATACATTAGGCAAAGGCAAAATAGATGCCGACATCATTCTTCGAATATTCCTATTTGAAAAATTCCTTTGTTTCTGTTTCGCTGTATTTTTTATCTTCACTATAATTGGAATGCCTGTAAATCTATCAAAAGCTGGTAGTTGTTCGACGGAAATGCATTTCAACAAGGATGTTAAATTTTCATCATTGATTTGGGAAGATAAAATTTGTACTTTGAAGGGACTTCCTTTGATATGCGTGTTGCTACTACTATCTACAATAGACACTTCTCCTTTGCCATTCATATGACTTTCAAGAGGAATTTTCACATGGAAAACACCATTTCCAGCTGGTTTGATAATGCCATTGCAAGAAGTTGTAATTTCGGTTTTCAAATGCTCAGGTACTTGGTATTCCCCAGTTTTGCTGACATTGCCTGTTTCGTCTTCATCATCCGAAATGTACTCTGGAATTTCAATTCCAAAATTGTGTGTTGGTTTCAATTTTGGATAATATTTTACTGCAGGTGGTTTGTGCTTGTATGAAGCATCATACAACTTGAATAGCCAACTATCAGGAGCGGTTGTATCTTTGTAAGCTTGTGTTCCTTCTTCTACGGCAGTTGTTATAGCTTCGACTACACTTTTCGCAACGGAAAGATTTTGCCGATCCATTTCCCTGTCCACGTGTTTTTCAAAATGGGCATTTCTTTTCGCTTGAATCAAATCTTTAGCCTCTTGTATCTCTCGTTTTCGTGCTTTCTTCTTATTTTGTCGATCTTGTATGCTTTCAAGATTTCTTTGAAATCGAAGTTTATCATTTGCTATATCTTGTTCTCTTTTTTTAAAAGGGTCAATTTCCCACTCTAGGACATTGACACTACAATTAAAGGATAACGAGCAAGTTTCTCTCCTATTTCCATCCCGATCCTTTTCCAACAGCGTCCAAGAAGTTGTTGTATTGACGTACATCTTTAACTGCTGGTCTGTATTCACGAAGACATCCATTTGTTCATTACTTTCCTCATTGTTCATTGTGATCATTTCACACATTGATGCTTCCGCTTCATTAGCTTCGATATTACCATATAGAGGGCTTCCAACTATATGCTCTCCATCCAGGAGTAAATTTAATATGTAATTACCAGCCTTTTTACTTCCATACGTGCAAACGTACGCTCCTGTTTCCACGTATTCAACATGACATTTTTCTTCGTGGCTTTCAGATGACGTCGCAGATGGCCAGATCATTGTGCACTTCAATTGCTCCCCTTCTCCTTTTCTATTTCGAAATCTATCACGAACAACCATTTTTAATGAATTTGTTTCTCCGCACATCATTTCCATTGCATCTTCCTCGTTATTGCCTATTTGAATTACGGAAGATGTTTTACTTGATGAATAACTTGGCGTTACAAGTACACTTATAGGGCTCCCAAGAATATGATCATGGCCTTGCGTTACATGGACATTATAAAACGTTGCTCTTTGAGCAGTAAATCTCCCAACATACAATGATGGATTCGCAGGAACCTGCGTAACAAAACCATTGACAATTGTTCGTTTATCATATGAAATAAGTTTAATACTAAATTTTTCTGGGCCCTCTGTAATATTGCCGTACATGTCTCGGGCAAGTATGTTAAATACGAATTCCGTTCCTGCTTCTATAACTGTAGCTGCCTTTTCATTGGCCATTCTTAGCACATAGTCTTCTGCCATTGGCATTCGGTATTGTTTTATTTGCTTCCAAACTGATGCTGTTAGTCGTGACAAATCGTTTTGCCATAGAGCAGATAAATTTATTTTAGTTACGATGCACTTTGATGAACAAATAGATGCGGGGATTGTAGTGAAAGCTATTGGGGAACCTTGTATTTCCGTTCTTTCGCTATCAGATTTATATGTCTTCTTGGATTTAAAATAAATTTTTGCCTCCCAATTTCCAGTTGACTTTACCATCGCTTTTGAAACATAAACTCCAGATCCTTGATATGCAATTTCACATTTTATTGGGGCATATTCGTTTTTATTTACATTTCCATCTTCGTACTTTCTGTAAATCTCTATCTCGAAGCAATTTTCTTGATGAATACAGTTAAGCCTCGAAGAATCCATGCCAACAATTTTAATAGGTTTACGTTGACCGACCATAAAAGTATTTTCCTTGAATAATTTTTCTGCATATGATAGCTCTGCACAAGCAAATCCTGGATTAGACATCAATTTAACAGGGCTTCCCGCAATGTGTTGACCATTTAATAGGACTGCAACTAAACATGGTCCTTTGCGAAAAGGAACATTAAGCCGTCCTTTGTATATTGTGCGGTTTGCTGCATTTAAAAATACTCCATAGGTAGCTGAAGGGGTAATAACATTCTGTCGAAGTGGTGTTCTTGATTTTGCATTTTCTTTATTCCATATATCACTAACAATGTTTATCATGGCTTCTTGTTTGCATTCCATCGCAAATGTTTCCTGTGTATCAGTACAGAGTATATGATACAAAAAATCAAATCGAGGACAATTAGATATTTCAACTCCATCTTTTGCAAATTTTATTGTTGATACTTCGATTTTTGCGTAGACTTTTGCTACAGTGTACTGCTCGTTAATTACTTTACCTCCTTGGTACACGCTTACAATTGACGTGTTTGTTTCTTTTTTCTCGTCTAGCAATTCATCATTAAAACCATTTTCCTCATCTGCACTAGCCAAAAACTTTTTTATTGCTGCTGTACTTGAAAGTCCTTCTTTATAAGTTGTCATACCGCTAACACGCTGGCTGCTTAAACCATGTATATTCAAAAAAATATCATCAACCGCATCTTTTTCAAAGTACAAATTCTTAGTGAAATTCACAGCATATTCAAACATCCGCTTTCTCCACATTTCATTGAATTTTTCTTGTATTTGTATTGTTGTCTTCATATTTACACTTTCCCAGAAAAGAATATCTTTTCCTGTAGAGTCAGGACTGCTTGTAAAATTGATGCACCTGACTTGAAGACGATCTGCATCTTCATCCTCGTGTCTAGGATTGCCAAATTTATCAGAAATGTCAACATCAACATAAAATTCTTCTCCTGCTCTTACTTTAATTGTTTGATTTTGCTCAATTTCTAATCCATTCGCGTTTCTCATTTTTGAGCGAGAAGCGACTGGTGCTCCGGCCTTTGCCCACATGGAATACGGTGAGCCTTCAATTTCGTCTCCATTGCATCTAACTTCTATTGAATAAAAGCCTGCTAATAAAGGTGCATATGTACATTTATAGGTACCATCATGGTTGTCTACCACGAAAGCTAGGATTGCATTCACTTTAATTGGTTCATCTCTTTTTTTTTGCTTATCAATATCAACTCGAGTGATTCCATCATCATCAACCATCAGTTCGCTTTCCGGCCATGGTCCTTCAAGAACTACTTGGAAAACATCACGTCCACACCATCGTCTCTCCCCCGTGTCGTCGTATGCACGTATATCAAATGACGTCCGTTCTCCAACATAGCTTTGACTCAATCCGTCTCCAGTAATAACACATTTTTTTGGATCTGCTCGTGCCATATCAACTATCATACATTGCACGCCTGACCTGGGGGAGGGTGCACCTGGTGCAAGTACTTGCGTCCATGTTGCTATTGTTTCTCTGCCACCACCCTCAATTCTTAAGACAAAAAAGTCATTTAACCAAGGGTGCGGCTCCGCACCCGGTAGTCTATTTGCTATTGGTTCATTTGCTGGCGGTAATGTTCCTGGCTCTCCAGAGTATCCTCCAAACATTAAAATAGATTTATTATATACATTTGTCATAGTAGCTGATTCCCTTGGTCTTGGTAGCTTTCCTCTAACATCTACTGGGATCCATACCCAAGACTTAGTTTCTTCATCCTCTTGATTTTCCTCTTTTATTAATAAACATAGGTCGTTTAGATATTCCAAATCCACAATCAACATTTTTTGATGTGGGTTGTTGTTTCCTTTTTTCTTTTTCTTTTTCCTGCCAAGGGAATTCTTATTATTATCATTACCACCAGGTGCTCCAGGAGTTGTCTCGCCGTTTTTTAATCGTCTACCTCCAAAAATAAATAGACCCACTGTATGTGAAATTGCAGTATGATTAGAACGAGGTCCTGGAGATCGATGCATCGATTTTGGTTTTATTTCAGTCCATGATGCAACTGTTGTCGTTTGATCGTCTTTTACTCTCATTAATGTCAATCGGTCACTTAGTATTGGTCCAGATAAATTTTCTCCAAATTCATTGTCTGAGTACCATTCCCATCCACCAAACAAATATACATCCACTTCATTGTCTCCACCATTATTATTCCAGCCATTTACTTTTGTCATAGAATGGCCATACATACTATAAGGAATTTTCGCTTGTAATGCTTGTTTTATATGCCCAACTTTAGGAGCCCTTGGCATATCGTGAGACACGACAGTGGGAACAGACCATTCCATACTGCTTGTATTTAAACATGCAAAAAGTTGTGGTGCAGCATTAGTTGCTTTCGGGCTATCATCCTCACCAAATAGCATACTATGATGATCTTTTCTTTTCGGTGGGCTTGATTTCGATGACAGATTTCTGCGACGAGGAACGGAACTATTGTGACTAACATCTAAATATGGATTCCATCTTGTAAATGGTGTTCCACCAGCTAAACCACCTATAACGTACATATTCTCTCCAATCATACATGCTCTATGTCCCCATCGTCGAGAGGGAATTGCTCCCGTGACATTACCTACGCGCCACACTCTTGGTCTTGTACGCAAGTCTATCCATCTAACATCATTTAATGGAGATGGATCGCCTCCAGCTACATTTCCACGTTGTTTTCCACCAAATACATATATGTATGATCCTCTCACTAGCACAGTTGAATGACTACTTCGTGGTAATTGTGAATCATCACCAATGACTGTATGTGCATCTAATCGTTCGTGTTTTGCAATGCTTGATTTCATTCTCACCCATTTAGGACGTCTTGTTAGACTCATAGAATACAAATCTCCGTGAAAATAATTGCAACCTTCTGTTCGTTCAATAGATTCTCTTGGAATAGCTTTCGCGCCGGTGTACATCGCATTGGTTTCCCAAATCGATCTCCATCCACTGCGTCCATGTCCAGGCTTCTCACGCCCTAAACCGAAGCCACCAAAAATAAGTAAAGATTTCCTATTTAAGGACGTAAATTCATCTAAAGCAGCGCGATCAGAATCAAAGGAAAAAAGGGTTACCCGATCAACTTTAGCAGTATACTTATTCACTTTTTCAGGAGCAAATGGAGACCCATACTTTGGATTAATTTCAACGAATTCGTCCATTTGGTCTAAAAATGTATCCGTTGACACGGGCTCTGTTTTATTTTTTTTATTTTTTGTTAACTTTTTCTTTTTTTTCATACTGTTCATTTTAATTGTACGTAAATTAGGAGCTTCTGGTAACATTGACATTATGCTTCTAGGTGGTGAACCTAATCTTGACGTACTTTCCATCATAAATTGAGAATCGTCTAAATAATCTACCTCATCTTCAAAATCGTCATCATAGTCATTATTATGTTCTATACTTTGTGTGCCTGGTAGACTTCCCTCTGGTAATACCTTTGTTGATTTAGTACTATTATTATTATTAAAAACATCCATTTTTGATGCTGTTATTTTTTTATCATTGCCTCCATGATTCGCAGAAAGTTTTTTCTTTTTCTGCTTTCTCTTCTTCTTTTTCTGTTTATCGTTGCCTAGTTTTGGTAGTTTCTGTTCCATTTGATACATAATTGCCCGTTGTAATACTGTAGTTCCTTCAGGTATGTCCTGCAATTGATCGAAGTCCAACATCATATCTTCGTCTTCATTTGTACTATTAGTTTTATTCCTTCTATTTCGTCTACGTTTTGATGTACTGTTTTTTTTACTTAATTCTGGTCTCCATTTCTGCCTCAACGGCGACGCTTTGAAACGCTCTTGGAAACTCATTCTATTCTTTGTCTTGGCAAGTTATTAAATACCAATGTCGCAACTCTATTTGTAATATCTACAAACAACAATTGATAAACAACAGACAATAATAATAATAATAATAATAATAATAGATAAATTATTAATAATATAATAAGCCGTTAATAATAATAATATCCTCTCCTCTGATAATACCTAGGTACCAGGTACAAAAAAATAAACAACAAAAACACAACAACACATGATGATGTGTGTTTGTTGTTGTGTTATCAGGTAAGCTGGTAAGGCTAATTCCATGTTAATAGCTAATATAATATTATTACTATACTATACTAATAATGCTACCTAACTGGTGATGATATAATACCTTTCACCTTTCACCTTTTTAACGATACAACAATAAACAGAAATCAGAATATAGCTATAAAGTCTGCTGGCCTTATAGGCTGTCCAGCTGGCTGGTCTACAGGCAACAGAAAAGCAACTCAAAACAGAGAGAATTCTCTCTGTAGAAAACTAAAACGAAAAAATAGTCTGTATTATACCTTAAATTGGAAAAGAGTTATTATAGTATAGAGTTAGAGTATAGAGTATAGAGTTTTTTTAGAGTCGTCTGACGACGCAGACTATTAGTAGAGTGAAAACTCATAAAAAATAAAAATTAAAGAAATAGTCGACGGCAAAATACCGTATTAAGCACAAAAGATATTGCTCTTAAAGAATAAAAAAGCTCTGTCATATAGCAATTCCTTGCGTTTTAGAGGTGCTAGTTTGCTTATTGAAATGATTCTTGACACATTAACCACAAATTATGGCGTCATAGGAAATATCTTAGGGGCATTAGCATTTTCGTTACTATTTTCAGATGGCTTTCTTCTTTCGCGACTTCCCCTTCTATTATTAGTATTTAACGGTGGCAAAGCATTTCTTGTCTCGCCGTTACCTTTTCCACTTAATAATTCAAGCTTATTACTTATGTCAGCACTCTCTGAATCTTCATCATCATCAGTTTCTTCCTCTTCCTCATCATCATCGTCGTTGTCATCCTCTTCGGACGAAGTTACATCATCGACACCCAATGATGGCATTTTTATTGCATGATCACTTCCTGTTTCTTCTGTATTAATACTTTCCTCGTCTTCATCCTCTTCATTTTCATCATCTTCTATTTTTATTTCTGCTTGGATTTCTTTTTTCGATGCTTTTTCTATTTCTATTTGCTTTTCAGTTGATATTATTGTCGCATCATCCTTATCTGATTCTTTTTTGATTAATTTATTTGGTCCAGATATAACTCGTCTACGAATACCACCTGCTCTTTCTTTTGGCCCTACCCGTACTGGTCGTTTTGGCGGTTTAGGTTCTATTGGAAAAGCCATTTCACCGCTGGATGCTATAATTTCTTCGGCGACTTGATTACTGGGAGATTCTGGTACTTGATATGATTGGACTATATTATTTTGAGTTTGGGAGTTCATATCATTATTATTATTGTCATTGCTGGTAGGATTATTTTCTGTTGTTATTAATGGCTGTATTACATGTTTTTTCGATGGCCTTCGTGATGGTCCACTCTTTGGTCTATTGTGTTTTCCAGCACTCATTGGCCTTGTACCATTGCTTAATTTTCCAGCCGTATGTGGTCGTGCTGGATGTTTTTTGTTTCTCATTCTTGTTCCTGTTGTATTTTGGTTCCTTCCGCCGTTTCCACGTCTTCTGCGCCCTGATGAGTTTGGTCTTTTATTTTTTCCGTAAGATTTCCTATTATAATTACGTCTATGCTTATGCTTTTTTCCATTAAAATTATCTGCAGGATTTTCACCACCAAATATTAATTTTTCATTAATTATTATTTGTTCTCCACCATCTTGTACACGTTGTAAAGTTGTTATATATCGCTTTCTATCAGCGCGTAGCAATGCCACGAATGTTTTTCTATCATTGGTCAACTCATCTAGCGTTTTGTACCTCGCTGCTCGTTCTTTTTCAAAACGTATATCTGCTTGCACGAGCTGGTCCATTTTACTTAAACAATCATCTTTAGCTTGTTTTAATAAATTATACAATCGAGTAACTTCCCCTTTTAACTTATTTTTTCCTAGTTTTTTATCTATTGAACTTTCGCGCTTCGCTAATTTTATATCATACAGTAAATTACTTAAAAGGTTTATATTTTTATCCATTTCCGTTTTTCCTTTTTTCTTATCAAATATGGTTTCTAAATGTTGTACTCTTGATTTTAAAGCTTTATTCTCAAACTTCAAACGTTCTACTTCCACAGCTAATTGTGTGTACCTACTAGAACGTGTACCTTTAGTACTTGGACTACCAATCGTTGGTGCGAGACCACCAGGTTGAATGGTCAATAAATTCATAGCATTGATTGCTTTCTCGTCTTTAGAGTTGTTCATCAATCTATGTTCTGCCATGTGATGGTAGTTCGCAATTTTCCTTCGACGTTTATATATTTCTTCTGTAATAATAACAGTCTTTATATATCATCTATTATATATAGTTTAATTGTTGTTGTTATATTAGTAGTTATATCGATTTATTTATTACGTAGTTTTTAGCATCATTTTTATTATTATTATATACCGAATAAAAAAAAACAGCAAGCATAAAAAACAATATTACCAGGTATAGTAAGTAGTTATAAAAATCCAAGTATTAGAAGCTTCTTCGGTTTCTACCGTCTCGCTATTCGCTATTATATCTGGATTCCTACATGATATGAGGTTATTAGTTATATTATTATAGACTTTGAGACTTTTGCTAAAGTTATTATATAAGAATTAGCATGTTTAGGGATGATTTTTCTCCTCTCTGGACTCATACAGGTATTATACTTGCTAGACTAAAGCTACCACAGGACTACTACTACAGGAGGTAATAATAAATAAACAAAAAAAAACACAAACACCGTTTTAGTTTGAATGAAAGAAAATATAGAAATATAATATAATTATAGTTTAAATGAGATGAGATGCAGTAGTATTTATAAGTATAAGCTATATTGCAAATTTAAATACCGGTACTATATCTCATTGAATGTGTTGATAATATTACAAGTTATATATTATTGTAAACTATCATTCTTGTTGTGTTTCATATTAATCAATCGAATCCTTCATCCATTTTTTCTGTTTTTTTAAATTATTTTATTTATTTTTCATTTTTTTTTTGATAATATTATGAAACTTTTATTCAATATATTGATCCTCGTCGGTTGTTGTTTTTTTATCACAACAGTCGAATCTTTGGTGCCAATAAAAACATCAGTGGTAAAAACAACTGTCAATGAAGATTTAAATACGACTTTTTTAGGTTTAAAAAAGAATGTATTGAATGGATATTATGAAAATCCGTTTGACGTTACCTCATGTTCGAGTGGTGAAGTCAACGTAACCATTTCAGGTATTGAAGGTGCTATATGTTCTCCTCCGTGCCCGGATATGCAATGTCCAAGCGATCCGAGTATTTCTGCTAGGGCACAATGTGCATTGCAAGCGTCTAGTGGAGAAAAATATTGTGCGTTAATATGCTCTCCAGAGAGAAGTGATGATCAATGTGGTGATAATGCAAGTTGCAAAGCTTTAATTGGAATTGGTATCTGTACCTATGATAGTGCTTAATTAAATAAAAGATATAAAAAAAATATATTTAAATATATATTTATAAATACGTATATAATATATATATATACGAGTATCAGTGTACGCTTCGTAATAAATTGAGCGAGAATGATACTACTAAGCAATTGAAGCAGCAGAGATTGCTTCTCCCGAAGATACTACATATTTACATGGATTGTCTAGATACAGTATGATGTACTTCGTACATAAAACACGGAGAAATAATGTGTGGTGTAAAAAAATATAAAAAAAAATATTATTTTTTTTTACTATGATATTTTAAAATATTATATATATAAAATGTTCTCTTACTCATATATTATTATAAATTTCTTTTACTCCCGTTCATTAACATCTTAAATCAAAAATGATTTATAAAGTTTAGTAAAAATTATTTAGTATTCAAAAGATTGTTCCTCTGTCTGTGATTCAGAGTTAGACGAAAGAGATACCCCTTTCATAAAGTTGTAAATCACCATGGTTTAATCAATCTAAATGTTTTTGTATTGTCATTATCCAATTTAACTTTTAATTTTCCATCCTTACGTGAGGTCGCTTCAATAACTGTCCCTCTACTTCCTTGTTTAAATATAAAATATATATATATATAAATAAAATAAAACATATTGTGTGTAATATTTGATCATTTTCTTGTTCTTCCCGTTTTCGTTCTAAATCTAATACATGTTGTTTTGCCATATAATACGATAATGCATTATTAAAATATTTATGATATCCTTTTTTTTCTCTCGCATGGTATCATAGTTTCCAATCCTTATTATCTTGAGGGAAAGACATATCATTTATAGTACCACTTTTAATCAAATTAAGAATCCAATCACCTTCTTTATTATATTTATGTGGATTCTCCTTATCCTTTTCATCTTTATTTGCTTGATAACCTGGCAAAACTAATGTATCGTAATAATGATATTTAAATGTTTCCTTTCCACTGTTAACATGACGTCCAGCACTAAATCCATAAATATTCACACAATCACATATCTCAGTTGCTAATCGTATGCCAACAATACCAGTAGTCGGCCATTGCCCAACTGTTTTTTTCAAATCTTTTAAGATATCAAGATTTGCCAATGCAAATTCCAAAGGAACAGAAACATTCCCTTCTGCATGAATCTTACTTGTTTCTTTCGTAAAGGATGCATAATTTTTCCAGTGAGCATATTGATCTTTATAAATTAACTCCCAACTATCATATTTTTTCGCAAAAATAGTTGCTTCGCTATGCCATTCCAGTGGTAATGCACATATATTATGGGCATACTCAGCTTGTGACATTCCACCACAACTTGGCCCATAGGATAAACGAATTGTTGTTTTTACACCAACGTGTTTTTCAAAACCAGTTGTTGGGCCTTCATTTATACGAAATACCGCATCATGTTGATCTATTGTATAACCGTTGTAAGGATTGTCTAATAAGATACCACCATTGCCAACAACGGCGCATGTTTTAAATCTTCGATTTGCTAATACACTTTTTTCCGCATTTCTTAAATATTTCTTTAATGTATTATAAATATTGTCTTTTACTTTACTTTTCAAACTTGTTGTAGTTTCAATTAATTGAAATTTTTTATTTGGCACTTGACGATTGCATTTTGCATGTAATTCTTTCTT
>JACLAC010021065.1_pt1 | contig 16396 bp, 7 predicted proteins | sample 8027881 | NCBI WGS metagenome assembly JACLAC01 (sample SAMN15725517, study PRJNA655200) | protist metagenome | isolation source: fluorescence activated cell sorting (FACS) single amplified genomes of... | place: Spain: Blaines Bay Microbial Observatory, Mediterranean Sea | collected 2016-01-19
TCGCTGTGTGGCGCATTTTTTTAATTCTCCTTCTTCTTCTTTTTTTTTCTACTTTGTTTTTTTTTAATAAAATTTTTTTAATTTTAATAATGAAAAGTTGATCGTATCGATTTCGTTTCTATTTAAAAGAGTAAACTTGGCGGTTTTAATTACTAGAGTCTTGGGGACTTTTATGTTTTGCGCGCTACTTCATTCAAACTGTTCCTTTCTATCCCTCGGTAACAAGTGCAACCATGGCCACGGTGGGAGCCGCAGAAATCATCCTTGTCATTGTGGTTTTTGCTGGAGGTTTTTTTTCTGTACTTTTGCCTACGTTGTTAAAGAAACGGAACAGGGTCCTGTTTTCGTTGGGAAACATGTTTTCCGCCGGAGTGTTGCTTTCGGCGGCAATTGTTCACCAGCTTGCCGACACCCAAGGATCGGCATTAAACGCGGGGAAAGTGCCATGGGCAAACTTTGCGTGCGGCGCAACGTTTCTCCTGTTGCTCGTGCTGGAGGAGTCGGGGCACGGCAGGAAACACGTTCACCGCAATGTTAGGGGATATGGTCACAGTGACAATAGCACGCACGGGCACAGTCACTCTCAACTTCAACCTTCGGGTGGCGAATACCTCGAAATATCGAAAACGGCTTCCCCCCCGCGGGGCAAGCTGGAGGATGGCTTGTCGCAGTCGCTGTATGGATCGATGGTACCGTGTTCGCCCGGGGGTCACCACCATGATATGAAACACATTACAGAGCATTTGCACGGGTCGAATCGGTCGTTCCTTTCGCTGTTTTTTGCTTTAATATTTCACAGTTTGCTCCTTGGCTTTTCCATCACCGTAGCAAGAAGCAACATTGAGTACGTAGAGTTGGTTATTGCCGTCATGGCCCACAAAGTCTTTGCAGGGATATCTCTCGGCGGGGCGGCTGCGAACATGTCCAAAGAATGGAGAACTATGCTGAAGATTTCGGCTGGGTTTGCGATTAGTGCACCGTTAGGGATGATCATTGGCATGTTTGTACCACCGTCGGTAGCGGATACGCCCGCTTGGAACAATTATATAGCAGACCTAATAAAAGCTGTCGTTGCGGGAGTGTTTTTATACATCTCGGCTTTGGAGATTGGGGCAAAAGAACTGCTTCAAACGAATCGTAGTGAGATTAGTGCAAAACGGCTGCACAATTACAAACTGCTGTTTTATACCATAGGATTTTTGGCCATGTCCTCGATTGCGTTCTTTGTATAAATTAAAATGTTTTGCATTGGCTTTTAAAGGCGCGTGTTACATTCCCTGAAGAACAGATTTAAATCTAAATTTTTATTTAAAAATGTATTTGTTGTACGTACCAAAAAAAGTCGTTTTTATTAAAAAAAATAAGGGCTGTTTAATTGTAAGTATTTAAAATTTTTATGTCCAGCAGTAAAAAAATAATTTTATTTTAAAGACGAATGAGAAACATTTCTTAGTCACAGGTTTCAGACATGTTTAAGTTGGATTCATTGGTAGCCGTCCTCGATGCTTCATTCAGAAGCGTGCTGTACCTTTCAGAAGAGAGCGTGTATGTTTCGCAGAAGGATGTTGCAATAATTTCGTTTCCATTGTGCTGTGTATTTCGTTTTCCATGAAAGCAAGCTTCCCCCAACAGTGTCCCACATGGTATTCGATACGTGCAACCACTCAGTTGTACACAAACGACTGAACCGTTCAGGATGTAAAGCAGTCCAGGCCACTCTTCGTACGGAGCGCGCAGGCGTTCTTTTGAGTAATATGTTTTTGGAGTCATGCTATTCACAATAGAAATCACGAGGCCGTAGTCGTCCTTTAGCATTGCTTGTAACCGTTTGTGCCGACGAATAGATGGGAGAATGGCATCCCGTAATATTGCATTGCTTGATGCAAACGAGAGAGAATTGAACACTACCTTTTCGTCTATTCCAAAGTTATTGATGTAGAATTCCGTGTAGCATTTTTTCGTTCTCCCCAAAAACTTTTTTGACGCACCACGAAGTGCGACAAATTTCATCGCCGTAGAAATTCGTTCGTTGCACAACGCTGCTTTCGAATCCATGGTGTCTACCCCATGAGATAAAATCGCAGTAATCCCTGCGTCACAGAAAAACGCCGCTGCCATCATCATAATTATTGCCCAACACGTTTCAACACTGGTTTTCGGGGAAATGTCTCCGTAACCGATGGATGTCACTGTGTACAAAGACCAGTACAGGGATATTGAGTACTGGGCACCGTCCGAAGTCTCTAGCACCTTGTGGCCCTCTACGCTGTTTGTAAACGTCCATGGTTTAATGCCGCCTTCCCATCCGCCCGCCCAAGATAGAATTAAAAAAATGCATGCAGAAAAATGTGATGCCAATAAAATCATGCATAGCATTTTAATAAAACGGACGGAACTATTGCTCACAACGCAACCGACACTCTCTGCTAGGGCAACCGACTGGTCAAACGCACGGGGGACATCTTTCAACCGAATTATTCGCGGGAGTCGGCAAACTGCCAGCGCTACCGGGCTTGCCAGTGGGAATGAAATGAAAACCATCATATCGACGGGAACGGCGGTCAAAATGTTGGTTTTGCACTCGGTAGAGGACATGTAATGTTTCTTGATTTCCTGTTTTCTTTTCAGCACAGTTCCATCCGAGAGAAGGATTGTCATCTTTGTAGCCCTGAAGTACACGTCAGCAGCGTACACCACATCCAGTATAAATCCAAAAAGAACAAAGAGCACCAGATTGTACTCGCTTTCTTGCCCAAGAGCTATCCTCGCAGGTGTTACGATTGCCTCGCAGAGTATTGTGCATAGCAGTATGCTTTCCCAAACTTTTCTACGGTTGGAATCTAAGTTCCATACATTTTCGTTATTCAACACTCTTGCGCTCTTTTCAACCGCCTGCATTTTTAACATTTTTGAGCTTTTCATGTTCAGCAGCAATTTCCGCACTAAACTTTTCCCTTTTATGTCGTGTTTGTGCTGCGCTACTGCGTCCCTTAGCGAATGTCCCTCTGGCCTGGTTTTATTGTCAGCAAAAATAGCTTCCTCAAACTGATCGTGCGTTAAATACAGAAGGACACTGATCTGAGTTGATTTCGCGGTACAGGATCTACGAAGTTCTAAAAGAAAATCTCCCTCTTCAATAATGGAAGGGGCCGTAACAGTCGTATATGTCATGTCACGGCTCTTGGACAGAAGCTGAATTTCCCCGTTGGTCAAAAAATACAAGGTGTCAGCAATTTCGCCCGATTCGTATAAAATTTGGTCCGGTAAAAGTATATCCTGCTTCATTTTAGACGCTATGTTCTTATGGACATCAATGGACAAAATTTTCACGACCGACAAACGAGAGAGCATCGTTTTTACTTGAACGTAATTTATGTCCGTTTTTAAATTACCAGGAAGGATGTTGAAAACTTCCTCGGATTTTGCGCCTTTTCTAACGTTCCACAAATGGTCCAGGTAAGAGAGGCACAAAGTTTGTATCTTATTCGATAATTTTGGACGAGTTTTAAAGTAAGTTTTCAACATTTCGACTTTCCTGTTGTAAATCGTCGATGTTACGTCAATCTGGGCAATAATCTTTTCCAGTGAACCGATAATAAACGTGAATATAAATGTCCCAATAATAAACAGGCAAATGGTAAAAGCCCGCTCGATACCATTCGAGGGGGTAATGTCGCCAAAGCCAACCGTAGTCAGAGTAGCTATCGTGAAGTACAACGACCTCAGGTACCAGCGCAACCCATTCTGAAGTTGTAACGGGATTTTGTTGCTTGGAGCGGTACAATTTGCAAAGAGCTCGCCATCGTCTTGTTCTGCCCAATTGGTTTCGTTAGTTGTAGATGTTGCCAAGAAAAACCATACACATGAAATAATATGCGCGGAGCCGATCATTACGATTATAAGCTTTAAGACGGTCGCCATGTTGTCACTAATCTTGCAGTTCCAACGGACTAACAGTTTCCCAACTCGGGATGCGTGGTGGATTAGAACGTGGCATCGCAAAAGTTTATTTAAACGGCAGAGTGCAAACGCTGGAACAAATCCATACGTAACGTGCGCAAGGTTGGCGGCAAATACCTCAAATGGGATGCTTGCAACAATGTTAACTTTTACTGAAGTACCAACCTGTGCAATTTGATTCCATTTCACCCCAGACTTCTGGAGCTGACAAAAAAGGTCAAAAAGAAAGGCCAGGTCACCAAAGTAATCAACCATGTATATGATGGCGGGCATGTCATAAAAGTTCATGAATGAAGCCCGAAATGGTAGTGTAATAAAATTCCATATGAAAACACACACTAGAACTGCATCCCAGGCGACGCTCGTTTGCAAATAATTGACTGTTCCTAACAATCGACTATTGTCTGAAGTTTTTGTGCCTTCGTTTCCACTTGCCACTCGCTTAGTGGCTTGAAACGTGTTCGATTGCACCGCCATTGCCTGATCTTTTCCCGTATGTAATATTTTGTCTACTTCAGGGTCATCTTCAATAGAAGAATAGAAATCATGTTTACTGAGATAATAAACTTCTGTCGGTTCTAGAAAACTTACGCTGATATCACTCTCTTGGACTTGAAATATATCGCTGACACCAAAACTTGTGCCGCCGGCCAGTTTGGCAGTCAGGTTCTTCGAAAAATCTTTTATCTCGACGGAGCCTTGATTCACAAAGTATGCACCAGGAAATGGGGAACGCATCGTATCGCCGGGGAAATAAAATTGCTGTGCCATGCGCTCCATTATTTTCTGTTGTATTTCGGACTCCAAGTGGGAAAATCCCAACTGAAGAAACTTGCTTTTGATAGCACTTGTCAGTTTTTTTGAGAGCTTCGCTGGTAATTCATGGTTCAGCAGCGATTGTTCGACAATATTTCCAAACTTGCCTGCATAAAATTTTATGTAAGATAGTGCACGGCGTTCCGTTGCTGTGTTGATTTTTAGATCGATCATGTACTGTCGACAAATGTCTCTGCGATACCTTGGGTCGCCGTCGTGCACCCCTGATTCATGAAACAGCGCAGTTATGCTTGCTACTACAAATGCGTAGAGAAACGTTCCTACATAGATGGCCATAATTGTCAGCAACATTCCAGGTTTCGTCTTTGGAACTATATCCCCAAATCCGGTGGACGTCATGGTCGTCAGAGTCCAGTAAACACCAACGAGGTATGAGGTGCACTCACTGGTCACAAAACCTGTCATAAAAGCGCAGCTGGTTAGATGCACAAAAAAGGCAGTTACCAAGAGGCACCGGACATGCAGAAACACATCACTCCCTACGTGCATTCCTCTGTCTTCCAGCGCAAGTTTTAACTTTGATAATCCCGTAAATATGTGATGAACAGAGACCAAACGAGTAATGCCAAACCAACTCAAATGCTGGTTTGTTGAAAAGAAAAACCAGTGAAACGGGAAAAAGAGAATTATCTTGAGCATCAAGCTCTTGCTGTTTACCCCTGCTCTTGATTTTACGCTTATCGTTTCTTTTACGTGCAAAATTGCATCTGCCAAAAACACCAAGTCACAAAATACGTCCATAGCACCAAAATAATAAGCGCGCTCGGCAAAAAAATCCATGTCGCATCCGTACATAGCGCTAATTCGCAGAGGGGTTGTTGCTGTGCTCCACAGCGACGCTGCGTATAAGAACAGGGCAATGTCGCATACTGGGAGAAGAAACGGCCTTTTCTTGGAATCCCGTTCTGTTGCTGACCGATTTGTACTTTCGTTCATGGGTACCAGGAATCCACTACTGCGCCGATCTTCTGAAATCGATATAATAGGCTTTCCGGTTCCGCCACACCCCTTGTCATGCAAGGCTGATATGCTAACTTCATCGACCACTAAACTTTTTCGTCGGTTTGACTTTTTCTTACTTTGAACTTTGTCATGAAACGTGATAACTTTTATGATGCTGGAAATTGTTAGCCTCGCGGTGTCTAGTGCGGTTTTGCTACGATATGTATACGATTCTGTGCTTCGGAACCCAATCTTGTGCGGAACGTCAACGATTCCTTCCATCACTAATTTTTGTAATGTCTCGAATTCTCCAAACGCATCCCCGGCGTACAGTTTTTGTTTAATACATTTGTTTTCGTTGCCGTTCATAATGCCATCAGTGGAAAAAATACAAGCTTTTCCCTTTCGAATTATCTCAATCTTTGGTCGTTGCTGTAAACTGGTGGACGTAGCAAGAGTCTCCGACGGTAGATAAAGATGCGACGTCATTTGTTCTGCTAGGTGGCGAACCACTACCTCCTCTGCCTCACGAAATAAGGATAATTTTCGGAGCATATCAGAGTCTAACCGTGCCAGTTCAATCTGCAGACATCGTGGCATCTCATGTAGAATTTTGGAAGGAAATTTTCCTCCCAGTTCGTAGCCATAAACATCAAATGATGCCAAAGCATAATCGGAAATCTTGAGAGGCATGTTTCTTCGCTTCATGTATTTTCTGAGCACATCCCGCCGATATCTTGCCTGGGATGAAGATATGTTGTAATGTTTTACTGTAGAAGAGATACATGCTATAATGAACCCAAAGATTATTGAACCAATGACGGTATACACGCTTGCTATCTGTTTTTCGGCGATGGTAACGGGGGAACAGTCTCCATAACCTACCGTAAAAATAGTCTGTGTTGTGAAATACAACGCCTTCAAGTACTTTTCGTCCCAGGACGGCCGAGCAGTGAAGTTTGTGCCTTTCAGTTCAGACATGGAGTAAATGTTCCAGGTACTTCGATCGTTCTTGTCTTGCGTCTCTACGACATACAGGAAGAGACAGCATAGCAAATGGTTCAGGTATAGTATGATTACTACACCATTAAGTGGCCGTACCAATGACGCTGTGAATTGTTTTTTGAAACAGTGTTGCACGTGGCGAAAAGGTTTGCCGAGGACAATCGTCCTCGCGAACGTGCAGAACCCCCATATGCTTGGCTTTTCATTCAATGCCAAACTATACAAAGACATTATCGTTGAGACCGTACATATTAAATGGGTTTTTAACAACGAAGAAGAAAAGTTTTTGCAGAGATCCCACGTCATAATTGCAATCTTGCCGCACCACAAGGATTCGCAATAGATCAGGATAAACAATAATACACTGCTTCGAAGAGAAAACACAGACGCCAGAGGCGACAACCACATTGGCGTGATGGTACATGGCACTAGAATGATCCATACGCAAAATGCCTGAAAGTACCACAACCGGCCTCTGGGGTCAACTGTGTTGCTAATTTTGTTCTTGCCTACGTTATCGTAAGAAGAGAAAGTGTCGCGCACATCGTAAACTTTACTGTCTACAAGCTCGCCAGTTTTAGCCCCTGCCTCCACATCGTACCCCGAGACGTCTTGTTGAAATGCTGGAGCATCCGACGAAACAAAAATTTTTGGCATTGTTTGAAATTGTAGCGAGCGTCAGACCATAAAAATATAGCAGCGGTCGCCTATAGCAGCTAATGTCTGCTCTATTGCTTTGTATTTCAAGACGTTTCAAAGAGAAAGTGAAACGAACCTTTTGATTGATGAGGTAAACGCGCTATGGGTGGGTATGTAGTACGAAGTTGTCCTTTCCTTCCTTGTTGATGTTTAATTTTACTTACTGATGATTTTTTTATTATTGTTTTGTTGTTGTTGTTATGTTTGTTGTTGTTCCTCTTCTTTCACTTTCTTGTTTTAGTATCTATTCCTCGTATTTATAGTTTATTATAGATTAAAATGATAATAGCACTGCACGCAGACTTCCACTTGAGTACAGGTGAAAGGAAGGCTATTCGCCTCCTGATCCTTATTATGAAACCAGACGGCCTACGAGGAACGAAAAGAGAAAACCAAAGAAATCGAATAACAACAGCTCCTCATAACAGTATTTTTTCACAATGCTATAGCTATGTCAAACTAGTCAATGGTATTATACGTACGAAGTCTAGGAGTCGTATAATATCTCTCCACAAGCTTTTCTTCTTCTGTGCGCCTGGAGCCTGGAGCCTGGACTGGACTACTGGACTCCTCATAAAATAAATAAGGTACCTGCTGGTACCTGGTACGTACCTGGCCGCGCTCAACTTATATAATAAATAATAAAACAGCACAACTGCAACAAACAGTTGTTGGAAAAATTGATAAGAATTATTGCTGCAATCTCAAATTGATTATCGCATATTCAAAATGTCTATTCTCGATTATAATCAGCACAAATGTGTTTGCGCGTGTATCGATAGCCTCCACAGAATTCTGGCTTTAAATTAAATTAATCGCACCACGCAATGTAAGTATAACTACGGTGCGTAGGCATGAAGAAGAACAATAAACTGTCGCCGTGCGTGGTCTGCGGAAAGACAACGCATTTACGGTTACAATGCCCCAGGCGTGAGAAAATGAGGCTGGCAAGAGATTTTGATTTCCAGTTGAAAGTTGATAGGACTAGTGATCAGGAGCTGAAATGGCAGCGAAGACGAAACAGGAGGGGAATGCTGGCACCGAAAACTTCCCCCGTAAAAACAAATAATGTTGAAACGTATTACCACTTGCCAATACCTGAAAATGTAGTAAAAGCAAGTTTAGCTGACCCACTTGTGACACCTCTTCTGCTTCGCAAAAAAGTAAAACTAGATCCGTGGGACAGAAATAGAGAATTTAAAATCAATGAGCCGACGCTTAAAGCAATAAAGTGGAAAAAGTCTGCTGAAGAGATGAGCAAAGCAATAGATAATGCAAAGCACAGTGAGTGGAGGCAAAAGAAAATTGAAGCGTCAAGAAAACAAAAGTCTATGTTTGCTCAACTGAACGATTCGGATCATATGCTGCTCGGGCGGTCTGCGGAAAGTATGAGAGCAAAGACTCTGCAAAGGCAAAAGGGCTGGAAAGCTGGGCCCCGTGAAAGACTAGGGAAGGAAAAAATAAAATCATTTGCCGCGTTGGCTTCATCAGAGATAAGGTTCCCGACAGGGCCAACAAACCTCTGGGTATGAGAGTTGGAGTATATTTTGTTTACGCATAAATTTGGCTTGGAGTAAATGCAGTAAGTATGTTATGATAATCATATCATATGTGGAGAAACTTGTGCAATTGTATGCCAAATCAAAAATCAAAACAATGCATCATGCCCTTTAAGATTCTTAGCCTCGTTGCCAATATACGACAGCTACATATTAAATGAACCCACCAACCTGATCAGACCTTGAGCTTTGCAAATTGCTCCCTCCAGCCCGGGAGCAAAGCTTCTCTTTCCTCGTCGTCCATCAGGTCCCATTTTTCGCTGTCCACCCCGGGCGGTAACTTCATGCTTTCATCTTCTTTTGGCGCTGCAGGTAACGCCCCGTTACACAACTTTTCTATGTCTTTCACCAATTTGGGGGGCAATGAAGTCCATCCTGGGTGCACTTTAGGGATTTCAGGCACCTCGTCAATACGAGAACCTGTGATTACGTCAATGTATTGCTGGATCGTTAAAGGCATAAATGCGTTTGCTTGGTAAACTTCACGAAAAAGCAAGGCCCATTGAGTAAGGTGTGACATGGACTTCAAATATCTTTCGCGCTCAAGTTTTACCTCATTTGGACGCTTTTTCAATCCTTTCCTAATGGAATCTGCCTCTTTTCTTATAGATTCCAGATTGTGTTTGGTAGTTCCCCTTAGAATGTCTGCCAGTGCTGCTGGAGATTTCGCGTGTGGGTGCGCGGGGCCTTGGTTGTACCGTGCCACCATTATTTCCAGCTTTTCCTCAACCCGACCAAGATCTGTAACTACAGGGGCAACTGCCTGGTCAACCTCTAGAATGCATCTTTTCGCGACTTGCAGGTCCCCACAATCGTTTAAGAGTGCCCTCATCCATTTGCACACATGTTCAGACTTGCTTTTGCACCATTTCAGGTGAGCAAATGTATTTGCAATTTTTCCAGCAACTTTAAAGTCAAAAGCTTCCGGGCTTGACGTGGAGCTAGGCACGACAAAGTCGCATATAAATTGCCAGTTCTTTGTTAATTTTTTTAATGTTGCTGCTCTATTCGTGAACGATATTGATTCCCCATCTAGGGTAGCAAAAGTGCTTCCTGCCTTCGTACTTATGCGCTTATCAAACTCTGCCTGACTAGCCTCTGCTGCATCATTGTCACTCACAGTCACAACTCGATTGTTTAAAGACACCACCGTGTAGCCCAACCCAGACGGGGAGTCCACAAACTTTGCCATTCCCTTATCGTTTTCTCTCCACCGATCTTCTGTTCTTTTACATGAAAATGCAAAGTGTCCTTTCTAAACAGGTGGGGGTTTAATGGTTTTGAACGTGACAACCATATAGATAAGAATCGAACGTAATAATTAATACTTTTATTACGTTTTCCGTCACATCTCATGCAACAAACAAAAAAACTTCAACTCCTCTCCTCCTCGCTCGCGCTTTTCTTCTTCTTCTTTTCTTCTCGTCGCGCGATATTGTTTTGCTGCTCTGCTCCTCCTGTGAATAGTAGTAGGGAGGAAAAAAAGAAGAGAAAGAAGAAGAAGGAGAAGAAATTTTTTAATACGTATTTTATTACGCTGTATTCTTCGTTCCCCACATTTCTTATTTACGAACTGCCGGTATTTATATTTCTACTATTACGTCGATGCCAACTTCTCTTCTAACAGTCGCTTTTGTTGTTTCAACGCCTCAAGAATCGCATGAGTTTGACTTTGCTCTTCCTGTGATACTCGTTGTTTCCGTCGCCCATGCCGGCTAGAACCAGATTTCTTCGATTTGCGGTGCGTATGGCGACGTTTCTTGTGTCGACGAGATTCTGTTGCTTCTGGGTGGTCCGTGTGAGATTCGCGTTTTGGAGCGCTTTTTTCCCCATCCTGTTTCTCATGGCCTTCGGTGTTGCCCGTGGCTCTCTGTGCAGCAGTGTCTTGGAGAAGCGACGGTTGCTCCGTTGTCGCCGCAGCAGCTGTTAGAACTTCATTCAGCTTGCCTTCAATCACTGTCAACCTTTCGCGGTCTTTCCTCGCCAAGGATAATTCGCTAGAGTTGCTCTTAACCTGCTGGCTGCACTGCCTTATGGTCTCTAATTCCTTGTCGAAATTTTGTTCAAGATTTCCCAACATAGCAGTATTCTCACTGCATAGCTTGGTTATGATGCTGACCGCGGTGCTGTTTTTGCCTATGTCGTCTTCGACGCGCGCAAGTAATTGCTTTTTTATGTGCCGTTCTACTGATTTCAGCTCTGGTATTTCATCTACAGCGTCTTTGTTCCTCTTGATGTCTTTTTTAATGTCCGATATACTCTTTCCCACTTCGTTCGCAAGCTTGTCCTCTAATGTTTCGAGCGATACCAGGGTTTTCAAGAAACCTTTTATTTTTCCGATTGCTAGTTGCATGTGTCCGCTCTGCTTTTTGACTTCTTTCGTATTTTCATTCACAACATTATGGAGATTTTCAGACATCTTGTGTTGCTCACCCTTAATTTTTTGTTCCAAATCATCAATCTGCTGCTTCAGATGGGAAGTATTTGTTCTTAAGTGTTTTTCCAGCCTTTTCTGGTGCGACTTAATTTCTTCTGCGGTTTCTTTGAGCTTCTCGGTTTGAGCATTGGCAGATGAAACTGATTGTTGGGTCTCCTCTAAATTCGTTTTGTTTGCCTTGCCGTTTCCCTCTAGTTCACCCATGTGTTCTTTTATTCGCTTTATTTGTTTCTTTGCCAACTTAACATCGTCCCGAAGTTCATCAAAACTAACATTGTGGTTGTGACTGTCCATCCCTAAGACCTCGTATATGTCATATTTTAAGCATCCCCTGACCTCGTTTATAATTGCGTCCTTGTATTTCTTCGTTTGGATTCCAGTAGGTGACCGTCGGACAACGGTTTTGGCCTTTTTGTCAAGGTCGTTTTGGTGACGCTCCACTTCTTGCATATGGTGCTCCAAATCTTCGTGTTCACTATCGATTCTTGCTAGAACCCCCTTCAACTTGCTGTCTAAAACAGAAAGTTTTTCTTCTAATTGTTTTGCCTTTCCATCGAAATTATTTATTTTTCCGTTTATACCTTTCAACGCTTGCGACAGGTGTCCAACGCTTTCCAGGATCCTGGATTCGCTGTTCTCCATTCGTTCCACCATCTCTGTAAAGTCCTTGATTTTCTTCTCATTCTTGCGTCCCTTGATTTCCATATCTGCAATTTTCCCCTGAAGCATCTTTGTAAAAACGAGTCGGTTTTCAATGTCGTTCCATTTTTCACTGAATTTCTCACTGAGCGCAAACGATTCCGCCACCGTTTCAACTTTTTCCTCTATCCGAAGAAACCGCGAGTCCCACCCCTTCAAGTCAATTTCCTGGGGAGGAATCATGGCGTATACGTCGCTTCGGTTTGCTTTCCTGTCCAAACATTCGCTTATAAAAGCGATCGAAGGCTTTAACCTTACGTTTTGCTCCAGGGCCTCTACTTTTACTGTCAGCATTTCAACATCCTTCAGCTCGTTCGGGACTTGAGCTCGAGCAGCATTTTCTCGCTTCAACACGTTAACTTCGGACTGTAGCCTTTTGCACTCGCTCAAAACTTGACAAAACGAGTTTCGTATGATGACTGGGATATTTTCCCAAGCCTCGCCACTGGTAGGAAACTTAGCAAAAGACGATGAAAACATCGTAGGAGATAAACGTGGAATGGCCCGATTATCGAGGCGTTCGTTTTCATCGTACTCCGGGGCCGCACCTTGAGCAATAGACTCTTGCACCAAGTAGCTCGACAAGGGGTTTAATTCGAAAACGCTGCTTCCAAGACTAGGCTGCATGATAAATCCTGTGTCGCACTCGTTTCTTGTGAATGGCTTCTATCGTTCTAACACTTTTTATTTTCGTCGTCTGTGGCTCTGTTAATTGACTGTGCTTTTCATGGTCTGTTTTAACCAAATGGAAAGCAGTGTTAGAATCACACCTTGGGTTGAAAATTGAAACTACACTTGTTCTTTTTTTTTCCTGTGTTTTGTGGTGTGGTGGTGTGTGAAGGTGTGAATGATGAAGGAGAAGAAAAGAAGATACATATTATAGAACAACGAAGATTATTATTATTTCAGACTAATTAATAAAAAATTCAAATCTATAATAACTACAGCGTAATTAATAGTATAGATTATTATATATAACTAATAAATAATGTACGTACTGCGAACAAAACTAATAAATAATAGTTCAAATAACAATGATGTAATCTAAATAATAAATACATGAAAAACTGTACGGTACGGTTTTAATAATACTACGTTACTAATTTAAACATTTCAGAAATTAATAATGTACATTTTATACTTGGTGTATTATTAGTATATAATACTACTACCTAAGGTAAAACAACAACAAACAAACAACAACAACAAAAAAAACAAAAACTAATTTTTTTATGAAGATTTAATTAAGAAAAGAAAATAATTACTACTTCTTTTTCTTCTTCTTTCAATTTTTATTATACAAGTGACTAACACGACACAAATTAAAGTGAAGGGTAAAACAGTAATATATTGTGCGTTTTGAGATACCTTTGAGCATAATGAATGGTCGTATAAATATGTGTTGGTTGTAAATAGATCGTGCGTCTTTTCGCGTTCGTATCGAAAAATGTCCGCCCGTGGAATCCGCCGTACGTTTGCCCGCCGGGTAAAGGATGCGGGGAGGTTAGTTGGCATACGTGCGTTGAACCGTACAAACTATGCCGAAAACACGTTTGTGTTCATATTTTTCATTATTGCAACGCACGAATTGCTTAACTCAAAGTGGGATGGGGATGATGAAGAAGACGAAACGAGCGGCGGCGACAATGTGCATGTGGACGAGAAGGTGTGGTTTCCCCAGGTGCTGCGAAGGCGGGCAATACAGTTAGGTCGTGGTGTTGTGCAAACAGTTTTAAACAGTCGAATAGGAACAATATTTTTGGAGAACGCGATTCTCTTGCGCAAATCTGCGAGTGCTGCGACAAATGCTACGGAATCTCTCATTTTACAGACGAGAGAGAATGCTGCCCACCTTCTCACCCAGAGCTTCAACCGACAGCTGGACAATATTATGGACACTGTTGCCGAGCGCGTAGCAGAAGAGATTAAGGACAAGGATATGCCGAGCTTTGTTCTGGAAACAATCGATGAAACGTTGGCGACGGTCATTCCTGATGTCAAGCGTGAAATGTTCCGCCAAACGTCGGAAGTTCGACAACTTTACCTGTCCCCAGCTGTGCACCGGCAAAGCAGTGCAAAAAAGCCTTCGTCCGTACGGCGGCGCCTGACGTACGGTACCCCTGCGGGGGCCGGCGGGGCAATGCAAACGGGCGACAGCGCGCAGAAGGATCTGACCGCCGAGGACGGGGTACGAAGCCTGATGCTGTCGCCCCAGGGGTTCCCGGGAAGCAAACCGTTGGACCAACTTTTAGAGGAAGCGGCGAACGACGATGAAGACATGATGGAAACTCGCCGTGAATTTCATCGCCACCGTGTGGCGCCGTGCTGGCGATGCTGCCAGGGCAGGCGGCCGGGGTCAGAAAGCACTTTTTCATTTCTGAACATGGGTCGACTGAAGGCCCATCTGTTGTACACGCTGTACCCCTACAACCAGTCGATTTGGACGAGAACGCGAAATCCGCTATGGTGGCTTTTTACATGCCCTGCTTTCATTCCAATTTTTTCGGAAATCTGGTGGTGTTTTTTGTACTTGCTGCGGGATTTAGATGATGAGTACCAATTGATTGATTTTATAGTGAGCTTTCAGACGGCAAAGTTCTTGACGTCGGGCGTCCTGGGGACCGGTCGGGGTGCGTCCCTGTATTATTTGTGCGTAACGGACCCCGACAGGGAATGCAGCGCGCACGGCCCTACGCTGACCGTCTTCGGGGCTATCATGTTTTGCATACAAATATGCCTCACTTGGATCGCGTTTTTGAGGTTGCCGAAGGTGAATCGCCCTCGAACGTCGTACGAAGGGATGTTGGCAATTCGGGAAGGGCACCCAGTCGCGGTGGACGGCGAGGATTACCCAATCCCGGAAGAGTACGACCAGAGGAGCAAGGATTTGCTGTTGAACGTTCCAAAAGGTGGGCACCTGAGCAAATGGTTCTGGTACGACACCACCATCACACTCTGTGTGTTTGCCCTGATGCTGCTGGCCTTTGTCACCAGCAGCGACGGCTACTTCTCCGCTTCGTGGAGGTTGCGGTCAACTTTGTACTGGATTAGAACGGTGTACGGATTGCTTTCGCTGCCTTTCGCGATCCTGAAGCTACCGTTTATGATGAAAGTGCTGACGCACTCGACGGTAACGGGGTACGATCGTGACGGCAGGGTCGTCTATGCCGTTCGAAAGAATGCCCGGCTTAGTTACAATTAAAGTAGCAGGTGGAGCGCGTGTGCATTTGTATGTAGTACAAATGTAATTTACGATGAGGAGTTTTGTGTGTTGGATATTTAAAATAAAGAAGTCTTACTCGCAATTTACTTAAATAACAACCAATTTTCTTGTTTAAAAAAGAAGTCTTCAGCAAGGTTTGAACCGTATTCAGTGTTTGTTTCGGTTAGCAAACCCTAATCCTATACTGATAAACATTACAATAAATCAACTGTTTAGAGGAATACAATCTTGTATTATTATATAGTTTAATTAACTTTAATTCCTCCCCGGGTTTTCGCCCCCCCAAACGTTCTGGGGCGACTTACCATGGTACAGGTTCACTAATTTTTCATCTTTGTAAGGCTTCTCGTTGCCCCTGACGTCGTCGTGCTGTTCTAACCCTAGGTGTGTGGACTGGGCCACCGGTCCAGTTGCCGGTCTTAAAATGTCGTCAAGCTCCTTTGTCAATGTGTCCACTTTGGTCGACAGTCTCTTTTTCATAACTAATTCTTCCCTAAGGTTGTTCTCCATTACCCCCGAGTAGGACATTGGGCCACTTGGCGAGGCAATTTTCAAGGCTAGTTTGGCGACCCCGTTCAGAGCTACCTGGCGCTTGCTGCGAAGGGCCGGGTTCGACAATGCTTCCGTCAAACCAAGAGCGACCACACTCAGCAGTACAACTACGAACACATTATTTCGCATCATCCTGACCTGATTCCAATTGTTGTTACAGTTTGAAGTGTACAATTTACAACAGATTGTGATTTTGCTTGGCCTCTAATTTGTATTCCATACGTGGACGGCACGTCATGCACTTTTACATAAAAGACTCCCATATGCGTTCATTCCATAAGTACTACGAAGGAACTTTCCAAAAGCATTCCACCTTCGTGTTGTTCCTCCTCCGTCCTGTCCCCCTTGTCCTTCGTTATATAATGTCATTTATTTTTAATTTCTTCCCATTGTATTCCATACTACTAAATAATTTATCAAATGAGCAAGCAGGACAGACAACACAGGCCCCATCTTCTCTAATTATAATAGACAACTAGTCTA
>JACLAC010009946.1_pt1 | contig 16394 bp, 12 predicted proteins | sample 8027881 | NCBI WGS metagenome assembly JACLAC01 (sample SAMN15725517, study PRJNA655200) | protist metagenome | isolation source: fluorescence activated cell sorting (FACS) single amplified genomes of... | place: Spain: Blaines Bay Microbial Observatory, Mediterranean Sea | collected 2016-01-19
TTGCATCACCATCATCCTTACGAAGCATCTTCGTCAACTCTTGCATCATTCCACCTTGTCCCCACATGAAACATTGCTGATTCAACGAAGCCTGTATCGCCTTATTTTCTTTCGCAACATTTTCCACAACTTGAAGTGTAACTTTTTGTGCTGCGTTGAGCATTCCAGGCTCCTCCGAGAGAAGCATGGAACGTAAACTCAGAAGAAATTGTGGTGATTGACGTGAAGCGCTCTCCAAAAGTTTTACCAACACACTCACATCATGACCCACTTCTTTTGTCGGATCACATCGAAGAATCTGTACAATTTGTGGTACAAAGGGAAGCAACGTCTCGATGATACGATCGCCAAAAGATTGTAGACATCGTACCTGTGTTCGAGCGCGAAGCGCGTGTTTGTATTTCGTAAGATTCGAGTGTACAGTTTAATGATGTTGGTGAAGGAATACAAACAAAATTCGTAATACTCAAATTCATACGAGTGAGTGATACAGTGTTGTTCGTAGTATTTGAGGGAGATGATTTAAATTCTCGCGCTTCGCGCTCGAACACTACGTACAGCAGCACTTCGAATGGAATTACAGTCCTTAAACAAAGGTCCGAGAAGTGTCAATGCAGTAATGACAAGACTCTCATCTGCCACCAAACCCTTGCGTTTTGCTCTGTTCCATGTTTCCATAATACGTTCCTCGAATTCGTTCATGACAGCACGACGAATGTATCGTTCTCGATCAGTCATTATTTCAAGAGGTGGATTCACAAATGCTTCTAACCAGAAAGGTAACATCGAAAGGCCGGGTATCGCATGATCTGTATCGTCTGAATCGTGCTCATCCTCTTTCTCCTCCTCGTTCTCCTCATCAAATGATGATGATTTCAACGCGTTCGTGGCACAGATCAAATGTAATCTCTCCAACGAAGTCAGTACGTGAAGTGATAGAGGATCGTGTGAAATATCTCTTCTCAACGCGTAGTACGCTCCCAACATTTGATTGTGTGTCAACATTAACACTCTGGACGGCAACGCTGCATTCGTGTGTTGACGTTTCAAGTAGACTTGAAATCCATCACCCAAAACCATTCCACAGCTTGGATCACCAAAAATAACGACCGTGTCACCTCTCTGATAGGACGAAAAATATGTTGGATATTCTGCGAACTCTTCCTCTTCTTTGAACTCCTCATCTTCCGAAACTGTATCCAATGAGGACTTTTTTTGAAGAAAGAAAGAGGTGGGTTCCGCATCATGCCTCGGCGTTTCCGAGGATGCTTCGAGCCACCATGTCTTGACATGTGGATCCAGACTGGGCCAATATCCTCCTCGCTCTTTCTTGTACGAACGACAGAATTTAATGTACACAATTGCAGGTTGAAGAAGTACGAATGCGTAGAGTTGTACAAGACCATTCGTGTCAACTTTGTTCTCCGTCTTCTTCTTCTTCTCTGTATCTTTCGATCTTGAAGCGTGTTCAGATTTAGAAGAGACGAGATATTCGTAACCAGAATACCGTTCATCCTTGTGACGCTTTTGAGATAATGACGTAATTTTAGTTTTCAAAAACGGTGTCGAAAACACTGCACTCTGATTGGGTCTCATGTGTGTCTCAAACCATGCAGTCTCAGAGTTTCCTCGAAGAGACACAGTCTGTACCTGTGTTCGAGCGCGAAGCGCGAGTTGAGTTTTCGTCATAATCGAAGTCGTATTCGAGCGTTGAACTTTTGCGTGATTTTTTTTTGCGGTGTAAGTGAGCGATGCGAGTGATATTCTCCGGCGGAATTGAAACATGAAAGTGTGAAATAATTGAAAGTTCTTGCGCTTCGCGCTCGAATACCACGTACTGCAATAGGTAAAGAGCCCCATCTTGCCTGTGCCGCTCTACGTTCCGAAAAGATTCTGTCCATCCATTTCACACATTCTCTCTCCATCGAACCTTCACAACAAAATTCCGGATAGTACATACGCAAATCAGCATTCGAAACTTCCTTGGTACGCCCGTCGAGAAGATTTTGAACCTTGGAGCGTCTACGTTCCGGAAATGTCTCTGTGATAACCCAATGTCCTGAAGTCTCTCTTCCCTCCGAATTCGTATCAACAGCTGTTCCTCCTGTTGAGTCGTTCAAGATCTCAAGATTCAAGATTTCAACCTTGGTACCCGCCGTGAATGTTTTACTCATTAGCTTTCTCTCACGTTCTGGAAGTTGTATGACGTAACACGCACATGCAACGAGTTGCATTGTGGCAATTCGTGAAGTCTCCTCCTCATCGACCATTTCGGTATTCTGCGATGTACACGCATCCCACAAAACACTTCGTTTATATCCTGTAGCTACAAAGATATGTCCTCTTCGATAGTTTTCTCGAAAGAACTTTTCCTTGTCTCCTGGTATGTATGACTCAATAAGATCCTGAGTCCAGAACGGACTTCTCCAACTTCCAAGAGCGGGATAAGAAAAGCGACAGTTCGCCAAAAGTCGATCGGCCGTTCTCTTCGTTGATGTGAAATGATGTAAATTCGATGCGGAAACATGAGAATCGTACCTGTGTTCGAGCGTTTGTGTTTGAGCGTTGGTGTTCGAGCGTTGGTGTTTGAGCGTTGGTGTTTGAGCGTTGGTGTTTGAGCGTTGGTGTTCGAGCGATTTTCTAAAGACATAAATTGAGTGATACAAGTGTTACTCTTGTGATTGAAGTGACTAACAAGAGAAAGTGATGGGATTGAAATTCTCGCGCTTCGCGCTCGAACACGACGCTCGAACACGGCGCTCAAACACGGCACTCGAACACCACGTACGCTGCGAGGCGTCTTGTTGATCTTCTGTCTTTACCACTGCTGTTGTCACTGTTTCCATCTTTGTGTTTGTTGTATCGTGTCGGACCTTGCTGAGTGGAATCGTTTGGTTTCGGTCGTGAGATGGTTGCGTGCCACTGCTTTGCGGAAGTTCGATTCCACTGTATCATGGGCAGCAGGTGTTCCTCGAGTTCATCTTTTCGTGCCACCAACTGAAGATGAGCACCTCTCGGTGAGGACTGTGCATCCGAGAGTTCACATCGATCCCACATCTCACGATTGTCTTTGTCCAGCTGATTCCAACACTCGGTACAGATGTACGCAACAGATTCGTCATCCTCATCGTCGTTCTCCTCAATGTTCTTGTTTCTGCTGGAATTTGAATGTAATGATGTGGACATTTGCGTATCTGTTTGGGTGTGTTATTTTAGTTGTGTTGTTGTTGTTGTTGTTGTTGTTGTTGTTGTTGTTGAACAAAGCGCGATAGAGATGAATCGAAACTATTTTCTTCCACTTCTTTCAAAAATATAGTCACAAATAGAAAAAAGTCAACGTACTATTATTTCCGGAGAGCTTCGAAGGACTGTGACGAAATTTTGGTGTCATGGGTATCGGTGTCATGGTACGAAGTGATTGTCGTGAAGGTGGTGTGAACACCGGAGAGGACGAGTCATGCCCAAAAATACTTTCAGTTCTGGATTTCGTGCGATGATCCTTCCATTCCGGAGAGAGATATGTATCGATATCCAATACTTCTCGTCTTCGCTCTCGAATACTATCGCTCCACTTTCTCGCATCATCAGACTTTACAAATCGAAATCGCATCATCGCACGTTCGGGTTTTCGTTGCTTTCCCTTTCTCTCAAAGTAGTCGCGTGACATGAGAATTCGAACTTCCCACACCTCTTTCATATCAAGGGTTGTGCTGAAAGGTGTGAAGATACACATGATCTCCGTCAAAGGCACGAAAATCTCTTGTCGTTCCCTGTTTATTGTGAACTTGATTTTCATCATACGATCATCTCCGTTCAGACTTATCTTTGCGGGTACCTGTGTTCGAGCGTGGTGTTCGAGTTAAATTTTCGTAATATATTTGAGTGTGCTAGTGTTTGGTGTTCGAGTGTAACAAAACAAATGAGTGATACAAGTGAGATTCTCGTGATGTAAATAAGAGAATGATATGACATAAATTCTCGCGCTTCGCGCTCGAACACCACGTACAAAGTTGCATTGAAAATTGAACATAGCTCCGAAGGATTCTTTCGGGATCCACATGGGTGTCTCGGGTAAACTCGAGGGTTTTGGCATCGAAGAAGTATTTTTCTTCCAGGAACCGACATGATAAGGTGATGACGACGACGATGATTCGAATGATTTTTGAGCTATCCTTTTCGTGCGTACTTGCGACACTTCCTCTTCCTGTCTCATCGATGATCGTCGTTTGTTTCTCTTCCAAGTTGCGGGAATCAAACAGCAACACTGACACATTTGCCATTTAGCTTGAATAGCATCTCGATTGGACAGGAGTAGTAACTTTGTCAACGCGCTTTCCATCTCCTCATCTGCTGTACTTCTTGACACGGAAGATCGAGTTCGAGAATGATTACTTCTCAACGCAAAATGTACACCACTTCCTCCAGAGGTTTCGGTCGGTGGCTTTTGTGCACTGAACTCCAAATCATCATCATCACCGGGCATGACGTATCCCATCTTACGTGCCGTAATTTCGTGCATATCAGCAAGTGTTGAGCGAGATGATTTTGATCGAAGACTTTTCTTTCTCTTGATCATTTCATTCATCAATGAAGGAGAACTCGAATTCGAACGAACTAACTGTGCGAATGAATTGCTGGATGCAAGAGAGAAAATACTGTTCTTTTTGGAAACTTTTCTGCGGCTACCCGTACTGTTGAGACTTGAGTTGGAGGTCGACAATGGAGCTCTGTCCTGAGAAAGACCTAAAAACTTTGCTGCCTTTGTTGCGATTCTTCGAGGTTTTTGACGTACAGTGGTGCGGCGTCCACTTTTGCTGTTATTTCTCGGTCGATTCAAGTCATTGTCATCATAATCGTCAATGTTGATGGGAATATCATCCGTCAACGTTCGTCCTCGTTGTGCTCTGGATGCGTATTCCGATGCACTCATGATTGCAAGTGTTGTGAACGGTACGTTCGTCTCCTCGCCTTGTTTTGTATCGGATGTTGTCGTAATGGTAGTAGTAGTTGTGTATCTGTTGTGAAGTTGGTGTGTGTATGTTCCTCCTCGTTGTAGTGATGGGAGATCGAAAGAGAGAGAGAGAGAGAGATCGAAAGAGAGAGAGAGATCGAAAGAGAACACGTACACAGGAGTCTCCCAAGGAAGCTTGAAACCAAGCTTGATCTCAAACGACTCGTCCTCACCATGACTCGGAATGATGAAAATGTGATTGCCCTTTCGCCAAGCATAATCTCGATTGCGAAGAAGACGATATCGCAACTCCACAGCATCACTCGGAACATTCTCCAACATCCTCTTAAAGTGCTCCTGAAATACCTTGTCACTCTTTGCATCCACACGACGATGAAGAAGTGGAAAGTCGTAATATCGATACACCAACGTATCTGCAACGATGCTAATTCTCATGACCGTATCTAGGGGAATCTCACATATCGGAATCGTGGATTCGTGATAGTTTCCCTGATTGTCGGAAGACATGAATCTCCAACTGTGCTCGACCCATTTTTCGGAATTACTCGTTTGTGACATACCCATGAACGTAGCAATACGTCGATTGCAGTAGTACAGATCGATCTTGACGTGTGTGTTGCGAAATGCAGTGGAGTGTGCGAGCAGTCTGCACTCCTCCGTGATGAGACCTTTGATCTTTCTTACGTGATCCTCTCCAAACACATCCTTCATTCGTTTCTTGATCTCACGAAAATCCACAATCGCTTCCTCTTTTTGGAGTTTTCTAATAAAGCTTCGTTCCTCCTCACCCAGACCGCTCTTTCTGTTCTCAAATGCATTCATTGAACATCTTGACACGAGCAAGAGATTAAGATGCGATGCGTGTGGTAATGTCACGTGACGCTTTCTTCGACGACGTCGTGAGAATTTGACCGTTTCAGCACGTTTTTGTTGCTGCTGAATTCGATTACGCGGACTTAGGATTTGTTTTTTCTTCGTAGACGTGACCGTACGAGACGGAACGAGCGTTTTGGAAAGATTCGTAAAGTAATTACAACCGGCATGTACCTGTATTGGCATTTTGTTCAAATAATATTAGTCCGAGACGAAAAGCATGAACGAGTACGTACAATGGCCGATTCGATAAAAGCCGCCCAAAATGCGCAATCCAAAACGAGATCAGAGCTTTCGTTACACAAATACTTGGAATTCTCATCAGAGTGTACTGTGAGACGTGCAATATCCACATCCGAGTCTGAACTGGGATGTGAGGACAGAACTAAGCTGGGCTTGTGTTTAGAATCTCGAGCTCGATTGTGACAAATCTCAAGTGCGTGAAGCCATCGATCGCGTTGTGTCTTGGTCTTGGCTCTTAAAATCATTCGATGCACTCGAGGCGGGTCACGTTTTGCTTGCATTCTTGCAAGTTCCACATCAACACCTGGTCTGAGATCCCATTTCCAACCCACAGCGTTGAGTAATATCTCGTTTGCATCTTTCTTGCCGTGCATGCTTGCTGAGGACTTACGAATGGAGAGATCGAACAAACCTCGATATCGTCCTTCCAACGAACCGACATATCGAAAGTCTTCCTCGGCATCCTCATCAGATTCAAAGTATTTAATCGCGTTCAGATTCGCATCAAGCTCAAGTGTACGCGATTGCCAAAAAATGGAAAACGCATTGTCCTGTCGTTTGCGGAATGTAGTGCGAAAGAGAGCTGCATTGAGATGTTGAAGCAGTTCATGAGCATCTGGTTTTCCTTTCGTGTTTCCTGACGTCGCCAATCGAATCACAGATTCGACGTCCTCCCAAACATCTTCACCATACTTGGTCTTGATGTTGAGTTGAACTTCCGAAAAAGACATGTTCGCTGACTTGAGAACAGTCTCCACGAGTCCATCCTCGGATAGACTTGGAAGAAGATCCTGAAGTCGCAATCGTTCTCTGATGAATTGATTTTTGAGCTGTTTGGCTCTTTGCTCCTTCTTTTCTTGCTGAGTTGACAATCCACTTTGTGGTTCCACGGAGCTGAAGTGGATGACTGTTGATTCTTGATCGGGCTCGGAGGATTGAGAGAAGACAAAGCGAAGCGACGGATCGACCTTATCACGTCGTGTTACTGTCCAACGTCTCAATGTACTCGACGAAACGATGGGCATATTATATTCGATCCTACCTCGATTCAGACAAATTGCCGGAGTGCAATCGATCCATGCATCCGGACACGTCCGTCCAGAATCCAAGAGACGTAAGGAGCAATCAATACGCTTCCATTGAGCTGCATCAAGAACAGCAGTAATCAGATTGATCCAAAGTCTTAAATCTCTTCCGTTTTTCGCTGCAAATCGATACATCTTACGTTTTGACGCATCGCTGGTCTCCTGACAAATCACCTGAAAGCAAAACGATTTTGAAGATTCCGGTGAAGCCGAAACGGCAACGACGTTCATGTTACTTCCTTGAATTACATTTTCAGATGAGTTCCAAAGTCGTAATTTGATCAAAGTGGATGATGATGACGACTTCGAGGATGTACTTGTTGAACTCTTGTTCTCGTCATAGGAAAGTACGAGCTCACTCTTGATTAAATTCAAGTCACACTCAATCCATTTTTCCTTCATCTTGTACATCACAGTTCCATGATGTTGAAACGGATGACACGACACGGATGTCCAAAGTTTTGTTGACATGTGTGTATGTGTGATGTCGGACACTGAGTCTCGAGGATTTCGATAGATGTAGAAAGAGGAATGCATTGTGTATAATGTTGCAAGAAGTGTGTGATGAGGTCGTTGCTTTGTCTCGCACAATTCATTGATTAATGTACTCTCCAACGTCTCAAGATTTCGATTCTCGAAGCTCACATTTCCAGCGAGATCACTTTTCTTCCACTCATCCGATGGAAGTATTCGCACGCAGGATCCACTTTTCGTGAGTCCCACTGCCGGAAGAATGAAGCATGGATTTTTCACATCCGCACTCAGTGTCCACTTCTTGTGTTGGTGTTCATGACCATTTCTACTCGCTCTCCAGAATACATACAGATCAATTGTGCTGTTTTGTTTACACACTGCAGAGACGCGTACCAAAGATCCTGCTTTGAATTCTTCAACTGTCGGTCCCGCAACGTAATCATCAAATCGAAGTCGTCTTGCTGATGCACCGCTGCAAAATCCGAATGTCGCTGTACCCGATGTGATTTCAAAATGCCAACTTCGTGCTCCGTCCAGAAGTGGGGGTCCCGCAATGGCAATCGCTTCGATTCGCTCCGAAACAAAGTCCGGACGTACCATTGCAACTCGACCTCGAAATGTCAACACATTGGATCGATTTAAGCATTTTGAGATCATCCAAAAACGATATCGAGCCCGGGATGCGAGTGTCTCCAAGAGACGTATTTTCTTACGAATTTGTAAGATTGGATGTGACTCAAACAGCGTGAGAGGAAGATCGTTCGGGTCTACATCTGTACTCTTCGATTCCGCTTTATCCTTGGATCCATCAGTTGAAGATGAATTCATTGTGGATGCACTTGTGTATATATGTTTCAAAACATCCGGAGCTGAGGTGACTTCATCTATCGTCGCCATGAAATGAAGCGGCCTTCCTTTTTGCGTGAGAAGAAATTCTTTTGATCTTATCTCAAAATCACGTCGAGATCGTTCCAAACGATCCTGGCTTGTGAATGTAAGATATTTCGGTACGTAGGGTTGACCGTATCTGTGTGGTAAACGATTGTAAGGTTTGTATTTAACTGTGTGAGGATTGTCTTCGAACGTGTTTCAAGCGTGAGATTCGACGAACCCCAAAGTGAGATGTAAGAAGAAAACATACAATGCAACATCACGTATCGAACCTTTTTGACGATGCTTCTTACCCTCCTTCGTCTTCATCTTCAAACTTCCACTCCATTTCACAATAGTCAATCGAACAGCGTTGACACCCACATCTCGAAGAGGAATGGGAACCCAAGACCAACCGGTTTTACCCTGTGAGTTGTATGCAACGAAATGCCACTTCACGCTGTTTTCATCATCTGTATGACTCATCACCGCACACTCTACTGTCCATTTTGAGCCATGAACCTCTCCGAACTGTAGAGCCATTGAGGAAAGACTACATATTTGTTTGAGACGAAACACAATACTATCATTCTTTTTCCTCACCTTTTCATTGAGATCAGCTTCCCAACAAGTGGAAGACAAACCGTCGATACATTTCGTCGCATCACCACATGAAGATGTAACCGATTGAATTTGAACTGCACTTGGAGAAGAAGAGGAAGCTCTGGAAGGAGATCTTGACCATCTCACAGATTCCCAAATCGTATCGATCTGTGTCACAAAACTATGCGCAGCAATAAGACCGTCTTTTCTTGTCATGACGTCAAACATCGATTCACATACATCATCACAAACAGTGCGTCCGGATACGAGATTCTCTTTTTGTATTGTTCTGGCAATACGTTTCGCAAGATGAGGTACGGGCGATGGTGATCTTGCGGGTGTCATCGGACTGTCGTGATGTTCTTCCAAAATCTTTACAACAGCATCATGTTCATGTCGTAATGTTTTGAGATAACGTTCGGCACATTCGTATCTGTGTTGGTGTGAAGTTGAAGTGACTTGAAGTGAGTGAACGAATGTCAACACGTACGTTTTGCTCAGCCATGACGTCGACGACGACGACGACGAAGACGACGACGACGAGGAGGAGGAGGAAGACGATGATTTTGTTGTTGGTGAGCTCGGAACACCAAGTGCATCACGTAACGCATGTCTTCCGCTAGATTTACGTCTTTCTCTTCGTTTTCGTATACGAACAGCACATTGTATTGCACTCTTCCATTCCTCTTTTTCATCTCTATTGTGAAAGACAAATTGAAACACTTTGTTCTTATCGTCTTTGATTCGTAGGATGAATTCATCCTCATTTGTCTCTTCTTGGTCCTTCTCCAAATCCAACAACACGATTTCGAGTGAGACACAATTTCTTGACACACAATCCGGATACATGACAAGTTTTGATTTTTGAAAATCCAATTCACACCAATACATAATATGACGATATTCTCTGTTGGGTTCCAGGACAAGAACTATCGGACCGACATGATTCGAGCAAATCTCCTCCTCACATGGTTCATGACTCAGTAGATTTCGAATCTTGAGTACAGAACGAATTTGTGAGTCCAGAAACATTGCGATCTCTGTGGATGTAGCCAGGCATGTCGCCGCGCTGATTCGATTGAGCCACCTCTCACATTCTGCAGAGTTTCTAGGTCGAATTCGAAGACGTCGAAGTGTAGCCACATGGTCGGAGCTGTCGATACCCGTACCTGTGTTGTTGATTATGAATTATTTGTCTTGTTGTGATTTGAAAAAAAAAAAAAAAGAGTTGACGTACCACAAATATTTAACCACCATAACTTGCTACTTTCCACTTCAGGTGTAACCACGAGCGTGGGATGAAACAACATGACACCCCTTCTTCGCCAACCCAACGAAACCGAGTTGTATCGAAGATCACGATTAAGATCTCTAGAGAATCCGTACGAAGAGAGTAAGACGTTCAAAACCGAGACGTTCCCGCCGTTCCCGATCAATCTTTTCTCAGAGAGATGTGAGGAATCATTTGCCAAATCACAAACAACTCGGTACCTGTATATGTGTGTTGAAAAAATGATGTTAAGCGTGCACACGATTTTGTGTCGCTACGAGACGTACATCGAGAGGGGTACGTTCGACGACGACACGTCGTTCAAAATATCATGAGTACTACCCCGTTCCATCAATCCAAAATCTTCAAATACCTTCACCTTTTCATCTGCATCTATTATTCTGTCCATGAAAAAAAATCCATTCTCCGAGAGCTGATTCAATATCAATCTCTCCGTGGAATCCGAAGGACACGTCCGAGACAGAATCGAAGCTCTGGTGGGTATTGCAAAGAACGGTGTCGTGCTCGTATCAAACACGTACAACCACAGTATGGAATAATCATTGGAACTCTCTACGAGGCGTAAAGAGTGTATCCTTGATAAGAATTCGTTCTTGAAATCTTTTTCCATTGTGTGTGAGATTTTTTTTTTGGAAAAAATGAAAAAAAAATCTTTTTCGACTTTTTTTGGCTTTCGAGAGAAACTGGGAGAGATCTGGAGAGTATACGGTCGAATTCGAGGAGGGGAGATAGTGTGTGTGTGTTTTGAGTATGTATTGTTGTTGTTTTTCAAGAAAGTCATTATTACTACGATTCTATAAGTAAAGATCACGAACGTGCTTCCAAAGTAGCTTTCTCACACTCGGAAAGGGTCCACATTTTTCGCAAATCTCAAATGCGTTCATACCCAAGTCGTTCTCGACGTGCGGATCAGCACCGTTCTCAAGAAGAATCTTCACAGTGTAGTGAAGAGGTGTCATACCTCCATCTTCCGCGACACTCTGAATCAATCTCGAACGACTGGCCTTAATTTTCACGAGTGACTGGGAAATCGTGCGAATCATTCTCCATCTGAAAGAAGTCTTAATCATTCTACTGTTGATATCGATGCGAAAATTCTGGAGTAGATACTTGATTACGTCTCACAGTAGTCCACGGGTGTCTTGCCAAGGTCGTTCTTGATTGTGGGATCTGCACCACTTTCGAGAAGAAGATTGACAATATCGATGTCTCCTCTTCGAACAGCTCGAAAAAGTACAGTATCACCGGCTTCTTTCGCGAGATGTTTGAAGAGACCCGATCGACTGAGCTGATTCGCAACAAGAGAGAGATTCTTTGCTTCTACAGTAAAGGTGAGTTCGAGAGAAACGCATTTTCAGCTTTGCGATCGTATACTATCAAAACGAAGTTTGACTCTCTGTTTTGCGAACAATAAATAACGATGATGATGACAATAAATAAGAGAGAGAGAAGGAAGAGACGACGAGAGTGAAGAGAAGAGTCGTAGAATTCACCTGTGCTTAACCGTCTTTTTTGAAAGAGAAAAAACGAAAAAACTTTGCGTCATGAGACACATCTATAAACTCCCCCACCACTTTACAGTATACGTTCAAAAAAATGAAACCTGAAAACCAATGTGGATTCTCACGAATTTTTTTTTGTTGGAGATCCACACCAAAAATCGAAATGATTCTCCTTCTTCTGTTGACAATCTCACTTTCAGTGAGAAGTGCACATATCGATACAAAACTCAACACATTACTTCATGAGGAACCCAAGAGTTGTGTGAGCTACGAGGAGATATCCAGGGATACGCCCGCGGAGAATCCCGGTCTCGTATCGACGACGTCGAGCGGAGACGTATACGTGTTGGACTCTACGAAATCGTATGTTCTCAACACGGAATCAATGGAATTTAAGGTGAAAGATGAGGACTTGCCTTTGAATGAGGACGATGTGTTTACGTTCTTTCGAGACGAAGCGTTCGCGTACGTTTTCGGTCGTGATCGTTTCTTCGATTCAAAAGCATCCATTCACAACGACAACAACAACAACAAACAGGTACGGCCCGACGGGTCTGAGACGTGTGGGTTCCGATAAGAATTTGATTTCCGGGTCAGCCAGAGCACCCGCAGAAAAAGGAAACAGACTGTCCGCGTTGTCGGACAGAAGAATGATTTTGACGGGTAGCGAAGAAATATGGATGGCTTTACCCAGAGACGCCGGTGAGACAAGACAATGGGTCAGAGCTCGAGGTGTAGAGGAGGGTGGTGCAACTGTACTGAAAGGTCACAGTGCAAACGTATTCGTAGATGACGTGAGACGTGGTGAATCCATCGTGGTGTTCGGAGGTTGCGACGACGAGGAGTGTTCGAGCGACGTCAAGATATTTACAGCAAGAACAGAGGGTGCAGAGGAGGATAGTTTGGAGTGGAGTAGTGTAGGTGATGAGAATGGACCTAGTGCAAGACAAGGACACAGTGCGGTGATTGTGAATGAACGTACGTGAGATGTGTGTTTGAGTGTAGAAACACATGTTCGACCAACATAAAAAAACAGGTACCCTGGTCGTGTACGGAGGATGTAACTTGGACGAAGAGTGCTTCGATGATGTTTGGGAGCTCAATCTTCAGAGTCGTACTCCGACATGGCGTCAAGTGGAGTTTCCGGAAGGTATGACAAAGCCGAGCAGTGGATTTGTCGGTGTCGGTACTGCCGTGGAAAACGGAAAAGTGTTGAGTTTCGGGAAGGGCGGTACGTTGTCCGAATTCAATACCGACGCGCTGTGTCCATCGGAAGATATCTGTGGAGAACATGGTAGTTTCGAGAACGGTCTCTGTCGATGCGACTACGGATTCTCGGGAAAGTTGTGTGATGTGGAGGAAGCCGTGGAGCCTTGCCCCAACGATTGTTCGAATTCGGGCGATTGTGTCAAGGGTTCGTGTCGTTGCAATCCAGGTTACGCTCGTGCCGATTGTTCGTTCCGATGTCCGTCGAGTTGTAACTCTCGAGGGCGATGTGTGATGACGGACAATTCCGTGGGATCATGTGAATGTGAGGATTCGTACTTTGGAGCTGCTTGTGAGAAGGCCTTGTGCCCCAAAGCATGTAGCGGACACGGTTCCTGCGACGAGGAGACGGGGAAATGTACGTGTGAGGATGGATTTGCGAGCGATGGATGTGAACTCGAACTCTCGGAGTCGTGTGGTGAGAAATGCCAGGAACATGGATCTTGCCAAGAATTCGAGGCTGGAAAATATGCTTGTGCTTGCGACGAGGGATGGGATGGAGAGAATTGCGATTTCGACGCGAGATGTCCGGCCTCCGACAGCGTCTCGAACTCGTGCTCGGGTCGAGGTGTTTGCCAATCAGAGAAATGTGTCTGTGAGGACGGATTTGAGGGAGAACTCTGTGAGAAGAAGAGTTGTCCTGGAGATGGTGAGAGCTGTTCAGGGCACGGTTCCTGCGATTTCGAAACGGGCGCATGCGCTTGCGATGAATTTTTCGGTCACGACGATTGCAGCAAAGAGATTCGATGCGAGGAGACACCGTGTGTTCATGGAATTTGTGTGGGCGTCGAAGAGTGCCTGTGTGACGAGGGATTCCTTGGAGATGGCTGTGAAATGAGAGAATGTGCCTCGAACGATGAGGAACTAGTATGTAGTGGTCACGGATCCTGTAACGCGGAGACGCGAACTTGCGATTGCGTACGAGGATACGGTGATTCTGCTTGCAGCACGCAATGTCCGAACGATGGATGTGGAGGTGACAGAGGAGAGTGTGTCACGAACAAGATGTCGGATACAGCGTCTTGTCTCTGCGAACAGGGATTTGAGGGAGACGGATGCGAGATCGAGCGAGAATGCGAGAACGCGTGTAACGACAACGGCGTGTGTTCCCGAGGAGTTTGCACATGCTATCCAGGATTTGCAGGTTCTGCATGTACCGAGAAGTACGGATGTCCGAACGAATGTGGTGAGGACGAAGGTCATGGTTTGTGCCATTATGGAAAATGTATCTGTGCTCCGGGAAGAGACGGTAAAGGCTGCGAACGTCTCGTCTCGAAAGACGAAGGCGACGCGGGTAGTATCTGTGATTTGGACTGTCTGGGACGAGGTGTTTGCATCGGATCTCGATGTGCATGTAAGGTTGGATACGCGGGTGATCATTGCGAAGAGATCGTGTCTCCTCTCAAGGATCTTCTTCCGAATTGCGAGGATAAATGTATTCACGGCGAGTGCGATCTCGGTCGCTGCAGCTGCGACGAGGGATGGCGAGGTTCGAAATGTGACGTCAAGGTGGAGAGCCAATGTCCCGACGCATGCTCTGGTCAAGGCCAGTGCATAAAGAACGTCTGTGTGTGTTACAGCGGATTTACAGGAGATGCTTGTTCCAAACCCGTCGAGATAGATTGTAACGGACACGGCGTCTCCTCTTTGGGCAAATGTGAGTGTTTCGGATCTTGGACCGGAGTGAATTGTGAGACCATGGGTAAGCGATGCCCTCAAGATTGTAGCAGACGTGGAATTTGCATGGGAGGTGAATGTAAGTGTTTGGCAGGATTTGGTGGAGAAGACTGTTCTCAGCTCACCGAGGCGAGTGAGATCTGTCCAGATGACTGTGGTATACATGGTACTTGTGCGGAGGGTCAGTGTTTCTGTGACTTGGGATTCAGTGGTCCGAAGTGTGATCGTGTTGTGAAGAAGCCCTGTCCGAACAGCTGCAGCGATGTCGGTTATTGCGACGAACGAACGGGAACGTGCATATGTAATCGTGGATTTACAGGAGATGCTTGCGAGAAGCCCGTGGAGTGCGAGGATCCCACGTGCTCTCACCGAGGTGTCTGCAAGTACGGTGAATGTACGTGTATTCCCGGATATGGAGGCAAGAATTGTGAGAACACGGTGGAAATCGAGGACGACAAGAAGCATGGCAAGAGAAAGACGGGATGCATGAACTCCTGTTCGGGCCGAGGAATTTGTCACGATTCCAAGTGTATATGTGAAATAGGGTATACAGGTGATAGCTGTGAGATCACTGACATCGGTGCGGAGTCGTGCGGACGATGTGAGCATGGTCAATGTGTATTGGGTCGTTGTCTGTGTGATCCGGGCTGGGAGAGTGTGGCATGTGACAGAGCTCAGGAGTTGCCATGTCCGGGAGCATGTAATTCTCACGGCCAATGTCATCTCGGACATTGTGTATGTGATATAGGATATACTGGAGATGCGTGTGAGAAAGAGGCAAAGAACAAGTGTAAGCACAAGTGTCACGGAAATGGCTTGTGTATGGAGGACAACACGTGCCAGTGTGCACCGGGCTTTCATGGTTCTACGTGTGAGCAGGTCGGTGTGCAGCCTTGTATTCCGACGTGTGACGCTGCACATGGCCGTTGTGTGTTTGGACGATGTGTCTGTGACGAGGGTTTCGGTTCACCCGACTGTTCTGTGGATTTAGCTGCTTCTCGATTCAAGGATTCTTCTGTGACCGTGACTTCTTCTTCTGAGGAGGATGACCAGATTGATTGTAAGTGCGGTCCTCACGGTTCATGTCGTCGTGATGGTACATGTTTCTGTGACTTAGGATATACTGGAGAGTTGTGTGAACTTCCGAAAGCATGTCCTAAGAATTGTTCCTCGAATGGATATTGTCTGGACGGTCATTGCGTATGTGACGAACCCTTTCGAGGAGACGATTGTAGTTTAAGTGCAGAATGTCCTCAGAATTGCAACAATCGAGGACTTTGTGTTGAGGGTCGCTGTTACTGCGCGTTGGGATTTTCGAGTGATTCCTGCATTCCGATTGCTGAGATCGCAAGGGAGATGTCTTCACATGTCTCGCCCGAACCCGAACAGGTAATGGATCCGGACACAAATCGTACCTTTGGTACGGTCGGTGCGATCTTTGTCGGTGTCGTCGTGCTTGGTGTTGCCATGCTCGTGACATTGAAGTTCGTTCGTAGGAATAGAAGTGATAGTACTAGTAGTAGTAGTAGTTCCGTTTC
>JACLAC010022003.1_pt1 | contig 16388 bp, 10 predicted proteins | sample 8027881 | NCBI WGS metagenome assembly JACLAC01 (sample SAMN15725517, study PRJNA655200) | protist metagenome | isolation source: fluorescence activated cell sorting (FACS) single amplified genomes of... | place: Spain: Blaines Bay Microbial Observatory, Mediterranean Sea | collected 2016-01-19
AGTAAGATTAGCATGGTGGTCGAGCGAAATCACCAAGGGCACTTCCTCACCGATCACCTGCCGCACGATATACAATAAATAGGCCTCCGTATCGTGCACCCCATCGGCCACCGCCGCCCCGTGCAGGGCAAAATACATCGCGTCAAGCGGCCCGGCTGCTTTGAGCCCATCGGCAATCTTTTTAGCGAAATGATGTAAGGTCTCCGCCGTCAACGGCCCACTGGCCCCAGCCCAACCATGTATAATCGGCACCGGGACCCAATCGAGTTCGGCATCGAAGGTCTGCATAAAACCGCCGATCGCTCCAACCTCGCGACACTTATCTAAAATCTGCTCGCCCTCGAACAAACCATAAAGTTCATAGGTTTCCAGCGTGGTCGGCACCGGGCTAAAACTGCTGGTCTCCTGCCCATATGAAGCAATCGCAATTCTCATTGTATTTCTGCCTTTCCCTGACTAAATGCCCAATCGTACATCTGCCCCGCCCGCCTGGCGACCAAGGCCAAATCCCGCGACAAAAGCAAGCGCTCGGCGACAAGTGCCTCGGCCGCTTCCTCCGCTTGCCTGATATAATCTCCCCGGTCGCGATAGCGCGCCGCGATCGCAGGCCGCGAATCACCCACGGCCCGGTCCTCATCCTTTGCCGCAAAAGGCAGCCACCCGCCTTGCAAACCCACAATCGCCCATGTAGCCCCTTGCGCCTCGGAGCGCAAACGCCACCCGACAAAGCTCCCCAAAGGCGCGGCTACTTCCGGCAAGCGAATGCCCGCAATCTCGTTGCCATCGGCATCCACCGCCGGCAGTAAAGTCTCGTACTCACCACCTAAACCCGGCGGCTCTGTAGCGATAATTCCCTTATCCCATTCCGCACCGTAATCGAGTTTCCTCGGTCGGCGGTGCAGTCGCGGCAACGGCATGCCCGGTAAGGACGGAAACTCCAGCGCCTCATAGTGGCGCAAGGTTCCATCGGCGATCTTGCCATAACGGCTCACGGGCGGCTCGACCCCTTCTTGGACCCATAGGTCGAGCGCCTGCAACAAAGCCCGATGGCCGAGGCGGAAATCGACCGGATTGCCCGGCAAGGCATTTGCCTCGATCGGCAGATCCGCGGCGCCGTGCTGAGTCGAAGAAAAATGATAGATTCGCACCGCAGCAGCTACTGCCAGATCTACCGCTCCACTCAGATCGATATGCGCCAACGCAGCGCTCCTGTTCCAATACTCGGTCGAAGAATTGATATAAAAGATCTTCGGCGTAGTCCCTTGCTGCTCGCACTTATCCAATAGCCCTGCTCTCGTCCCCGTATGGGGATCCTGCTGCGACGCATCACTGAAGGGAAATTGCTCGGTGGGATAGTAGGCGTCAAAATGGGCGCTGGCATGACGCGATGGCTGGGCAAAACGGTGATTAAAAGAGCCCATGCTGCCACCGGCGACATTGACCTGCAGCGCATCAAATACCTGACGCCCTTCTTCATCGGCGTTAAAGCCTTGATAGAGTAGATGCCGTAAAAAGCGCCCGCTCTGCGACGAGCCAAAACCATAGGCCCGCGCAATCGTCGGCTGCCCGTTTTGCGCGGTCGGATTCTCCGCGACGTGTTTGAGGTTTGCAACAAAGTCTCTCGTCACCGCCAAGCCCGTGCCCATAATCACCGGGTCTTTACCGGTATACACCAAATTATAAATCAACCCAGGTATAAACCCCGCTGCATAGTGAATCGCCGGCCGACCATCGTCGAGCCGGGTAAATTCCCATGTCGCTCGTGCGATCGGCTTCGCCTCACCGTAGGGCTCTTCGCGGACGGTCAATTGCGCTTGATCCTCGCTACCTGGCGCTACTTCGTAAGGCCGATGATAGCGACTGCCCAACGAATGGATTTGCATCGGCTCATCCACCAGTATCTCACATCCTACCGGCCCCTGCACACCATGGGCCACCGGCGCGTCCAGCGTCAACAAATTAAAATCATCGTCCGACTCCGGCGGCACATCCGCCTGCCAGGCGCACGCCGCCACCACATAACCGGCTTCCAGCAACAATCCGTCGCCGAACTCCGCTTGCGTCTTCGGAGCATTCGACCCCTCGGCTAGGTTAAACGTCAATAAAGCGCCCTTGCGCCCCCGATTCACGACATAGTAGAACAAATTGCCATTGCCGAGGGCGCGGTCCACCGGTTGCAGAATCCAAATATCGGCGCGGCACTCAACCAGACCAACCGCATTGCGCGGTGCCAATGCCAGATCAACCACTGCCTGGTTGTGCCGATGCTCAGGGTCAAAGGCAAAATACGCGCTGCCCGTCAATTGTTCGTAGCTGCCGGCCGCGCCAAAATCTTTACCATCGAGTACCGGTTCGCAAGCGGCAATTTCAAATCGCGTCAACATATCAGCCTATAAACCCTCTGTAGGCGTCGACCAAATTAGTCGCGCCCTCGCGAATAAATTCCAGTTCGTCGGCTGCCTCGAAAAACAGCGCCCCCTCTTCCACCCAACCCCGCCCCGCCTCGGCATTGATCGCGGTAGTGCCGAAGGGCACCTCATATTGCTTGCACAACGCCAATATCTCCGCCATCGGCCCGCGCACCTCCGGGTGCTCGGGATTGCCCGGTTGCCCCATTTCCACCGAAAAGTCGCCCGGCCCGACATAGACCATATCAATTCCCGGCGTGCTGATAATTTCATCGGCGTTTTCGTAAGCTTTTTTCGTCTCGATGTGAATCACCAATGAGACCTCCTCGTCCTGCTCTTGTAACCATGCGCGCGCATCTTCCGGCACGACAAAATCGCTATTGCCGTACCCGGGTGCCGCCGCCCGCGTGCCATTGGGCGGGAATTTCAGATAATCCAACAAGGTCTCGACCTCGGCACGCGTCTCGGTGCGCGGTAACTGAATCCCCACCACGCCACACTCTAGTAACTTCGCCACCGCGGCCCGCTCCAATTGCGGTGTCTTAGCGATCACCGGTAAACCATTGTCGCGCGCCGCGAGCACCGTATCAGCCAGATCCGTCGCACTGAAAAGGACATGCTCGTACTCGAGATAGACAAAATCAAAACCCGCCTGCTGATAACATTTGACCAGCGACGGGCGGACGATCTCGCCCAAGATGCCGCCGAGCAACACTTCGCCGGCCTTGAGTCGGGCTTTTAACTGGCGGCCGGGACCACCTTCGGGATAGAGATGGGCGTTGGGTGGTTTATTCGTTTTTGGCTTGGGCATCGCGCGTTGATCTCCTTCAGCAGAATGAGCTTGAAAATACCCGCAGCACAACCTACTGCGCCCGCTACCCACGGGCAAGCCAAGTTGCCAACGCACATGAGTCGCTTGCCATTCCCCTGCTCGGCTATTTTTTCTTTTTCTTCTCATAGGCGCCACCTGCTATTTCGGGCGTTTTGCAACTGCGCAATAAAGCCAGGTTCCAGGTGCTAATACGCGACGGATATCACCCGACGCCTACTCTGTATTCCCCCATCCCCGTCAATCCGCAATTCAGCGACATAGAGCCCCGGCGGCACCCGGACACCGTCTTGTGCGCGCCCGTCCCATACCAATGCCCTGTCGCCCGCCAAGCCCTGGTCTTCCAATAGCTGTAACAACCGTCCCGCCATATCAAATACTCGCAGCCCCACCAACCGCGGCGCGAGCACATTGACCAGGTCGAACTCCACCCGCAACATATCGTTGACTCCATCCGCATTCGGGGTCAAGATCCGCGGCTCGATCGATACATTGGCCAATAGCTGGGGACCCACCGGCAAACGCACCGCATTGGTGCTGCTAACGACCTCCGCATAGGCGTCGCCAGAATCCACTCTTTGCCGTGAGAGCGCGGCGGCGCGACTATCAGCGAGAAAGGCATCAAAACGGGTGGCATCGACAAATACCGCCCCTACAAAACGCAACTCGAGCAACTTGCTCTCGCGAATGGGCGCTGGCAATGTAACCGCAAAACCCATATCCATCTGTTCGACAACCACTTCTTGTCGCTCGCCGTCGACCCAAACCCCTTTAAACTCGACCGGCGCGGAAGTCTCCAATAGCAAGCGGTCAAACCCCGTCCTGGCAATCTGCCGCGGCTGAATATAATAAGCGAATTCCGTCTGTTTTCCCGGCTGTACTTGCACGGGAAATATCTCGCCCAACACCTGTTGGGCCAGTGGATTGTCAAACTCAATTTCCAACCAGTCCAGTTGCGCCCCGCGCTCGGGCCTTTCCGATATCAGGGCGACCTGTAACTCCATATACCGTCGCGGCGAGGGGGATTGAAAGGCCTCACCCGGCCGCAGGTAGATATTGCTCCAGGGGCTCCAATCGCCACCGGCGGAAAACGCAGTGTCGATCCGGCCCTTAAAACTGGGAATTAGCTTGTTGTACTTTTTAGCGGTGACTTCCTTATTGTTCTTGTCGTGATACGCAATCTGCAACTGTAGCTCGTTGCCGCTGCGGCTGCGTACTTCCAGATGGGACCCCGTTGGTGCGTCGGCCCCCCAACGCAAAGTCTGTACCTGTTTATCCGAGTCCAAGTCAATAAGAGGTGAGGAGAACTCCACCCGTGACGGATGGCCAGCCCCAAAAACTTGCAACTCCCGCGTACCGCCCCAAAACTGACAGGGCGGCACAGTGCCACAACCCGTGCAGGCCGCGGCGCAGGCCGCATCCCAGAATACCCATTCGACCCGCACATAGCGGGTCCTGGTCGTGGCGAAATGATGGTTGGCGATTCCCAATTGACGGTTGGATTGCGAGGCCTTACCAGCAAATTGCTTGTGCCAGATCCGCGTGCCGTCGGGCGCCAGTGAACCGTCTGAAGTCAGCACTTCATAGCTGTCGAAGTTGAAGCGGAATTGTCCCGGCCGCGACAGGAAATCGCCGACAATCCGCACCAGATCGACCCAGTACACCGCGCCCAGATCCAGCGTCATCCGCGAAATCACATTAACCGAGCGGTTGATGCGGCGATTTTCGCTCCATAGCGAGAAGCGGCCATCGGCCAGCGGCAGCACATTGGCGAACGAAGCGGCATCGCCGAAACCATCGATATCGACGATGAGTTCCAGTCCCCCGCCCTTGGCCAGCAAATCCAACGCCATATTGTCGCCAATCGCCTCGACCTCGACCTCGACAAGCTCAGCGCCCGGGACCAAGTCCAGCGCTTCGAACCGCATAAATTGCAGCAGCGGGTCACGCACCGGATCCAATTCGATAGTAAGCCGATGTTTGGCGTTTTCCTTGAAACGCTGCTTAGTCCGGTAGATAAGGCTGCCCTCGATCGGATTGCCGACCACATCTACGGCCGGCTCGCCCGTCGACAGAAAGACATCGAATAGCGCTAAAGGCGGTGCTTCTTGTGCAAAGACCAGCGTTATCCGCCGCGCTGCCACCGCCCGTCCCAGGTCTATTTCGACCCACCAGTCTTCGGGATTAGCTGCCGGATCGGGGCTCCAACCCGTCGATGAATCGCCGTCGATGAGCCGGTCGGCGGTGAAGGCATGTGATCCCACCGCGCGAATCCCCCCCCAAAAAGCCGCTGCATTGCGCACGGGATCGATATTCTTGCGGATCTCCACCGGGCGCACAATACCGGCCTGGTCAAGCTGCACAATGCCCATGGGCAGCGGCCATTCTCGCCATTGCTGCGCCGTATCGAAACGAATCTGCTCAGCGGCGATCGCAGCGGATAATACCAACACGAAGCAAATGCTGCATAAAATTGCTTGCACTGCTTTAAATGCCATCAACTGCCCTTATTATTAAGGTCCGTTTGCTGCTTGCTATTACACTATAAACAGCCAAAGTGCCGCGCGGAAGTTCCACTCCTCCAGACGCATATAGGCAACCGTCCCGCCTCGTCTAGCACAATCAGCAATAACGCGGCCGTTGCCAAATGGTTAACTGCAGGCAAGAGAATTGTTCTCCTCAGCGATGGAGTAATCCGCGTCTTCCGATTAGCGGCCGGTAACACGCAATACAGTCGTTTGCCCGGACCCGCCAAGCACTCTCAGCAGCACAACCGAGCGCTTGGACCTGATTCGGCACCGCAATCATCGCCATTCTCCCGTCGCGACGCACACAGCATCCGAAAAGTGCGGGCAGATTCGGTCGAGCCATAAGGCCTTTCGCGTCACCTATCAATGGCCAGTACACTACTGTCGGCAGTCCGCCGCACAGCAACAAGACAAATTCGCCCGCTTCAGATCCAGTACGACATGCCCAACGTTGCCCCCGCTACTCTTGTAAAAAAAGCTTCCGCTAGCGAGATTGCCCTGCTATGGAAAAGGTAATCCCTAGCGCATACGCCCACCATATCAACAACCGCAATAGCGATCTCCATTCGCTCAATGATCCGGCGCAAGGCCTCACTTTGCGGGGATTCTGGGTCGGCTCTTTCCTCAGTTTCTTCCTCGCCATCGGTGCCCCCTACGGCAATATGATCATTCGCGGCACCTATATGAGTCTGGACTTTAGCACCCCCGGAGCGATCTTCCTATTCCTATTCCTCATCGGCGTATTCAACCTAGTCCTCAAATTCGCCGAGCGCAGTCTGGCCCACGCTCTGGCCTGTGCCGTGCCGGTGACCACAGCCTGGATTTTTGCCTACTGGCCACTGAACCACTTCGACATCTACTCGCCCGGACTGATCTTTTCTACTTTTGTACTGATCACCGCTCTGGCGGCCGGACCTCTGGCCGCCAGCGGCCGGCGCCTGGCGCTCAATCGCTCCGAATTGATCCTAGTATACGTCATGCTGAGCATCGTCTCTGCGGTGTGCACTATGGGGCTGGGCGAGCAGATCCTGCCGATGATATCGGCGATTTTCTACTACGCCTCGCCGCAGAATAAATGGACCGAAAAGCTTTTTCCCCACCTACCACAAAAACCAATCCTGGTCGACGACGGCGACAATAATAGACTATTCTACGAAGGACTGGAAAACGCGGACCAGCCCATCCCCTATCACGCCTGGACCGAACCGCTCTTATGGTGGGCTATTCTCTTACTAGCCGTCTACGTAACCATGGTGTGCATCGCCGTTCTGCTGCGGCGCCAATGGATGGACCGCGAACGTCTGTCTTATCCTATAGCCCAAGTCGGTTTGAGCATGATCCGCGGCGAGCGCAGCGACCGCCTGATCAACGATTTCTTCAAAGAGCCAGCGATGTGGATCGGCTGCGCTATTCCGCTTTTTTTCGGTTCGCTCCGCGGCCTGCACGCCTATTATCCAGAAATACCCATCATCAACCCCGTCTGGCACCTGTCCTTTATCGGCCATCAGCGACTCGAACTGAGTATCCGCTTCGCCATCATGGGATTCGCGTATTATATCAACTCGAGCATCGCCGCGGGAATATGGGTCTTCCACCTGCTGGCCAAATGCGAGAAGGAAGTGCTGGCTGCAACCGGAATAACAGCACCGGATCAGCAGATTGTGTTCGGGGCTTCCGATTCCCTGCCCATGGCCTATCAGGGTGTAGGGGCCCTTATCGCCCTCGCGCTTTTCGGCCTCTGGATCGGACGCCAGCACCTTAAAGAAACTGTCCTCAAAGCCCTCGGTCGAGCCGACCACGTCGATGACAGCAGTGAAATCCTCAGCTATCGCAGCGCTGTTTTTGGCACCTTCGGAGGCATGGCAGTGATCGCGATCTGGTTCTGGATCATCGGTACTCCAGCAAGCATCGCCCTGGCCTTTACCACTATGGCCATCCTGGTCTTCATCGGCATGACGCGGATCGTGGTCGAGGCCGGCGTGCCGGTGGTGCGTTCGCCAATGGCGACACCCGATTTCATCGTCCAGGGTCTGGGCTCAAATCTGGTTGGAACTACGGGGTCTTTCAACCTCTCGCTGACCTATATGTTCGCCGCTGACACGCGAATTTTCGTCATGGCTATCTGCGCCAATTCCCTCAAACTGATCGAACAAATGGCGCCGCGCGACCGCCGATTGATCTTCTTCAGCATTATCCTGGCGCTCTTTATCGGCACTTTGGGCGCATTGTGGATGATCTTTCACATGGCCTATCGCCACGGCGGTATCAACCTCAATAGCTGGTTTTTCAAAAACGACCCGGCCTTCGCCTACAGCTTGGCCATGCGCGGTCTGAATCTGCCCGAGGTCTTCTGGCCCGGTATCGGATTTTTCACCGGTGGCGGAGTATTAATGTGGATAATGCTCTGGATGCGCCAACGCTACCTCTGGTGGCCGATTCACCCAATCGGATTCCCCATCGGCGGCAACCACCAGTTTATGAATCCGCTCTGGTTCAGCGTCTTGCTGGCCTGGGCAGTGAAAAAACTGGTTCTGCGCTTCGGCGGCGCTGGAGCCTATCGCCGCAGTCAGGTTTTCTTTCTCGGCCTGATCGCCGGCCAGGCCTTGAGCAACGGCCTATGGCTGATTATCGACTATTTCACCGGCAAGGTGGGAAACCACATCTTCACCATCTGAACCCAATGCGAAAGGATCATCCTTGTATTTTCTCCATCTCGCACTACTGATCTTACCCTTGTTCCAAACCCAAGCTGCGGCCCACGAATTCTCCTGCGGACACGATCATCTCAGTGGGCCTGAAGGTCAGGTCTTTATGCAGAATATCTGCAACGGAGCAGAATCGCAGTGCAGTTCCGGATGCTATCAGGTAACCACCCGCAACAATCAGGCCTATTGCTCCTGCGGCAACGGCGATTGCGAAACCGTCTTTGCCGGTACCTTTGTTCCTTACGAGGAGGCTACTCTCGAGCCAAATACAGAATACACCTTCACGCTTGGGACGGAAACGTTGGAAGCGCTGAGTGTACGAGTTGCAGAAATGGAAGTGGCTTCATTCGGTCCGACGCTCGACGATACTTTCGGTCCGGCCGACACCGATGCAGTCTATGGCACAGCGACGCTAAAATTCGGCTCATTTGACGAACCAACGACCATTCCAGTAATGGTGACCGATCTCTATATCGAGATCGCCTCTTTGGTCGGCGAAAGCAAAGAGAGCGGAACCACTACGGTCCAGTTACGAGACAAAGAACCGATCTCCATGCTCTACGATTCGGTTCAAAATCGTTTTCGCCTGGCCGCAGCAGGAGCGATTGCCCTGAACCTGGATCTGGACAACGGCTTGGCAGGCCATCAGCCAGCCGCGATGTATTTTGAGGGCAAGTTTACTACAGAGGACAAATTGGCCATCTTCGGACAACTCGTCGTCAATATGACGGAAACAGCGATTCCAGGATCATCGTGGGGAGTAACTAAAGCCTCCCATCAAAAAGCCCAGGCACGAAAAAAACCGGAATCGCCCGCAGAACATTAGCCGTTACAGGATCCCTGCGATACATTCATCCGCACACAACCCGCGCGACAATCCGGCATTGGAGGACAGGTACGAGCAGGCGCCATACTTAGATTCGCCAGTTGCCCCCCACTTCCCCGCTGTTATTGGAACCCAGCCTCACTGGCAGATCCATCTCGACGCGCAGATTCTTGCGCTCCTGTATATTCTGCTTTTTTATCCGGTGTTGTTAGCGACGATTTCATTGGCGAGAACAAGGACAAAGACGACTGCATCGCCCCTAAGATTACCGACTCCAGTCACTCGCTACGGCCTCCGGAGCTATTGAATTCAATGTGTTGGAAAATCTTGAAAAAACTCTTATCCTACCGCCCATACCGCCCATACCGCCCATACCGCCCATACCGCCCATACCGCCTCTAACGGCATCAGAGTCAGCAAGAGGACACTAACCATTGTTTGCATCAGAGCAGCAGAGCAAATAGGATAAAATCTGGACCACCAATCTGCAGCGCTTCGGGATTAAACCCTGCTTTGAAAGGCTTAGGGCTCAGTCCAACTAAATGGTCGCGCCAACTTCAATACCCGTTCGGCACTTCCATACCAGCCCTGAGGCAGAAATTCGCCGGTGTGCATATAGCACTGTACTCGCACCTCGTCGCTGCCCTCCTCAAAAGTGAAGAGCCGACTCTTGGGCACATTGGCCGGGCCGTGATAGCGACTCAGGCAAGCGACATTGATAAAATGAGTGCCTCCCCACCGGGTCTCAATATGCGACCTACCACCAAAACGGTCGTCCGGATGGGTATGCGTATGCCCACCCAACCACAAATCGACCACCCCCGGATGGGAGTCTAGGTAGTCCTCGAAAACGCCTGAATCGGGCTGGCTGCCAACAAAGTACAGATACGATGCTCCGATCGGAGCGCCCTGTGGCTTGTAACCGTGGTAATGGCTCTGCCAATTCCCATCCTCGTCCCTCCGCATCCCCTCCCAATCACCGGAGGCCACCGTCGTATCCTTGAGCATATAGTGGTGTGCTGAAACGATCAGGTGATCCGGATGGGCTGAGACCAGCGCCTTCCACCATGCAAAGGTCTGCGCCGAAACCACCCCGGCCGGATTGCCGCCGAGATCCCCGCGACCGGTCATCTGCGCGGGCTCGTTGATATCGCTCATCATCAGGAAGAGCATATTGCCAACCTTGAAAGAATAGCGCTCCCAGGTTCCCTTGATCGGGTAGGGCCTCCTGGCTGAATCGACTCCGGAAAATTCGCTCTGCTCACCCATCGGATCGACCCATTTACGCCACCACCAGGCCTGTGGCTCAGCCAGGCCACTGCGATCGTGATTGCCGCAAATGTTATAAATACTCTCGCGGCGATGATCCTCCAAGGCCCCAAACTGCCGCACAACCTCCGTCCCTTCCTCATCGTCGGGGACCGCCTGTCCCCCCGACATATCACCAATATCGACAGCAATATCCCATTTGAAAGGCGGCCCCCCTTCATCACCACCCCGCTCCACCGTGCGCAACGCGGTGGCCAGACTCTGGCGGCCGCGCTTGAGATCAGTGCCGACATGAGCATCGCCAAAGGCCCAGAGGGCAAAGGTAGTCATCTACAATTCTCCGTTAAGTTCCTCAGTGCAAGAGCACCAATTTGCGAACCACCATCCGACCTGCGTAGCACAGACGGTAAAAATAAACGCCAGCTGCCAGCGGTCGCTTCCCCAGGTCCAACCCATTCCAGACCACCTCGCTACGCCCCGCCGATTGGTGTCCACTAGCCAGCAGCGCGACCCGCTGACCCAATAAATTGTAAATCGCCAGATCGGCCTCTCCCGCCGCAGGCAGCCAGAAGTCGATCACCGTGCCTTTATTGAACGGATTAGGTGCATTCTGCGCCAATCCGAAATCGAGGGGCAGCGTTCCCATAGATTCTGCTACCGCAGTGACCGCCGCAGGCAGGGCAAAACGCGCAAACCATAACTGGTATTCCGGATGGGTCCCAGCACTGAACACCACCGCAGGTCCTTCGGGCATCAGGCTGCCGCTGCCAGGATGGATACCGTGCAGAAAAAAGCTCGAGACCAAGCCATGCTCGGCAAATTCCGGCACATCTACAACCTGCCAATCATCACCCGTATAAAGCCGCAAAGCATCCCAGTAAGTACTCGTCATCCACATTTTTCCACCCCGATCCTCAAAGACCGCCCCAATCTGCGCCGTGCTGATCCACTGCACGCGCCAGGTCTTTGTCTGCGGATCGCGCTGATAGATATGCAACCCGTTTTCCCCTCCTTCGGGCTTGTACTGTCCAGTGATGTAAATGCTCCCATCGCTGCCCCGCCACATCGCTTCGGCAAAAGCCATATTGCCACTCCACGGGTCCACCTGGGTTACCACTTCCAGCGTGGGCGTATCCAGCCCGTCATAGGACAGATACGTATAGAGAATGGTATCGTAGCTGGCGGTCGGATCCGGTTGATTGCTCACTGCGAGATGAAAGCCATTGGCATCGGGTAGGATAATCGGATAGAGCCAAGTCGTCCAGGGCTCTTCTTCCCGCTGGGCGCTGGCCAGGAGATGGGGCCCGTTCCACTCCATAGTTTCAATATCGAGTATCGCGACATTGAAACTGTATGTCGCCGGATCGCCAATATATCCCAGCACGATTCGGTTGCCGTAAATCCCAGCTCCGATATACCCCGCCTTGCCGATGCCCACCGGCACGTCGATTGATTCAAAATTTTCAATATCCCCCCTGGCGCGCCCCCGCAAAATCACCGGCCCTTCATTCATTCTGGAGTATATAAGCACCAGGCGCTGCTCGCTATCCAGGAGTAGCATCCCCGGCTGATAATTCAATCCATCCCAGGTATAGCCCTGCGCCCATTTGCCATCCTGATACCGGTATAATGCCCCCGTTGCCGTCGCCTGCTCCGCACCCCAGAGCGCCACGGTATAATAATGATCGCCATCGTAAACCAGCTTCGGCGCATTGTAGCCCCAATAGGAACTCACCCAGGCTGTGCCCTCAGCGACCTTAGAGATCTCATAGGACACACCGGTTTCTGCTCGCGCGACTGGGCATAAGAGTGCTGTACCCCAGACGATCCAGCGTCCGCATCTTCTCCATAGCGACGCATTATCCAACATGGTTTTATCCCGTTTATAATCGCGTTAGATTAGTAGCAGCTCAGATGGACGCAGCAGCAATACCCGTCGAGTGGTACTTGTATTAACCGACGCGACGGCATTACCCCGCTTTCCCTAATCACAGAACATCCGCTTTTGCTATTATATAAAATAATCTGGTGTAGGCCATATAATATACCGAACGACTGCCCTGCAGATACCATCACAGCTTGTTTGGCTGATTATACTAGACAACAAAGTCGGAAATACGACCTCGCAGCCAACCTGGGATAATAAACAGCAGGCACCCAATCGAAAGACTCGTTAACACCCTGTTTGCCCTGACTAACGATATACCCACAGGTATCCTCAGGATACCCATCAATATCACCCTCGTCGGCCCCGGTCACCGCGGCCTGCACTAGCTGGGCCAACTAGACCACCTCGACGGCTATCGAATCGCCGCCCAGAGCGGACCAAAACGGGTATTATGTCTATCTTGCACTTGCAGGAGAGGTCCTCCATTCTTTATCCTATTTAGCAAACGAGTACCCGACAAATCATTTGGAGACTACCCATATGCCCGCACTTACCCCCACCCAACTCGAACACTTCGACCGCGAGGGCTATGTCGTCGTCCGCAACGTCATCGACCCGGCTAAAACTCTCGACCCGCTCATCGCCGAATACGCCACGGTGCTCGATCGCCTCGCCGACGAACTCTATGCCAAAGGCGATATCGCTTCGCGCTACGACGAGCTAGAATTCGGCACGCGCTACACCCAGATCTGCGTCGAAACCGAAACCGTCTACAACCAGTATTTCGACTTTTCGTTGCCCTTCCAGAACGTACAGCCCGACACCCCCTTTTGGACCGGCCCCGCCGTCTTTCAGGCGCTGACCGACAGCGACTTGCTCGACGCCGTCGAATCGCTGGTCGGCCCGGAGATCACGTCCAACCCGGTGCAACATGTGCGCATCAAGCCGCCCGAGCACCTGCTGCCTAAGAACCCATTCGGCAACCCCATTCTCGGCGCCACGCAATGGCACCAGGACCACGGCGTCGTCACCGAAGAGGCCGACGATACGCGCATGCTGACCGTGTGGTTTTCGCTGCAGGACACGCTCTTTGAAAAGGGGCCGCTAATGGTCGTGCCGCGCTCGCATAAACAAGGCCCGCAACCGCATTGCCCCAACTATATGCACAACGCGCCGCAATTCGCCGGTGCGGCGCAGATCCCCGAAAAGCTCTTCGCCGCCGATGACGCCATTCCGCTGCTCGTCGATCGCGGCGACGTGATCTTTATGCACAAAGAGACCATACACGGCTCCTACGCCAATACCAGTGACGAGGTCCGCTGGAGCTATGACCTGCGCTACAACCCCTCCGACCAGTCCACCGGCCGCATCGCCTTCCCCTGTTTTGTCGCCCGCAGTCGCCGCAACCCGCAAAGCGAATTGCGCGACCCAGCCGAATGGAACAGGCTCTGGCTCGAGACCCGCGCGCATATGGCAACGATAAATCAAGGCGAGCAAATCGACATCTCCTTCCGCCGCACAGAAGACGCGCACCCACTCTGCGCCTGAGGATGATAATGGAACTCCGACCCAATCGCGTAAAACGCAAACTGGCGGCCGGTGACATCGCCTATATTGCCGTCGGTATGACCGATCCCGACGATATCGATGCCTTCGGTCCCTGCGGTTTCGACGGGGTGTGGCTCGAAGGTGAGCACGGTGCAGTCGACGCGGCCAACTTGGGCAACCTCACCCGCGCCTGCGACATCTGGGGCTTGACCTCCATCGTCCGCGTCAACGCCAACGACCAGGGCCTGATCTACCGCACCTTCGACCGCGGCGCGCAAGGCGTATGTATCCCGCATGTCAATACCGCCGCCGAAGCGCAGAATGTGGTCGCCGGCGGCAAATTCGCGCCGCTCGGCCAACGCGGGCTCTTTACCAGCCGCCAAGGCTATGGAGTTGCGGGCTATTTCGCCAAAGCCAACGACGAAACGCTGTTAATGATGCTGATCGAGGATATTGTCGCCGTCGGTAATCTCGACGAAATCCTCGCCGTCGATCATATCGACGTTTTTTTTGTCGCCCCCAATGATCTCGCCGCTTCGATGGGCCATATCGGCCATATCGAACACCCCAAGGTGCAACGCACCATTAACGAGACACTGGCCCGTATCCAGGCAGCCGGGCGAGTAGCCGGTACCACCGCCGACAATAGCACCATCGAACGCTATGTCAAAGCCGGCGTCCGCTGCTTCCTCGCCGGTACGGGCGCCTGGATCGCGGAAGGCGCCGCCGATTATATCCGGCGCGGTCAGAACGCGCGCAGTTAGCCCACTCGCACCAATACGCCATCGACAAAACGCTCGCCAATAAACCGGACCATAGCACCACCTGTTACCTCCCCTCCTAATTGGCTATACTATCCGTCTACAACAAGGAGGGCCCATGCCACTATTCAACCGCTACACCGACCTACTAGACCACATCCACGCCAAAGGCCATACCCCTAAAACTCTCGGCCGCACCCCCGACGGACAAGCCATCGTCGCGATAAAAAGCGGCGGCGACAAAAGCCCGGCCATTTTTATCAGCGCCGGCAGCCACTCCACCGAACAAGCCGGGGTCAGCGCCGCCGTCGATCTCTTGGATGAGCTAGACACCGAACACCAGGTCTATACCATCCCCGACCGCGACCCCATAGGCATGAACGGCTTCGCCTACGCGCTCGGTCTGAGTTTGGATTCGCCCCCCGTACTCAACAACCTCGACGATGTCGGGCCTCTATTGCGCGAACGCGGCGAAGTCCTCTACGAAAAAGACGAGATCGTAGTAGCCATCATCGGTGAATACGGCTACTCGACGCACAATCTCTACTACGATCTCAAGGGCGACGAAGCCTGGCTGGCAGCCCTCAAAGGCCGCCGACTCTATTTCCCCAACCGCGACCCCGGCATCGAAGGCACCGATTTCCTGCAACGCGCCTACGCGTTGATCATCGACCCGTCCGGCGAAGTATTGCATATCAACCGCTTCCACGACACGCCCTGGGCTCCGGTCGAATCGCGCTGCACCCGCGACCTGATGGCAGCCATCACTCCCGGTCTGACACTCGATTTACACGAGCACGGCGGCGATTCATTCTGGTTTTCGGCCCGGCACCAGCAAAAAGACGACGACCAGCACTGGGAAGAAAATATGGCCGAGGCGATGATCACTGCTGTCGCCGCATCCGGCGCCGCACTCGCCCCAGAAGAATACCTGCCGGGATCATTCTTTACCCGAGGGCCGCGCGGCGTATACTGGCTCAACGCCGGCAAACGCGGCGAAGGCCTCAACCTCGTCGATTTCGCCGCGCGGACCTACGGCCCGTCTTTCACGATTGAGACCGGAATGAAATTGCCTTTTGCCGAGAGGGTAGCCACTAGCAAGTTGGCGGTAAAAAAAGCGGTTGAGATCTTTGCGCAACGCTACGCCGGATGAACCAATGATGCACAGATGATCGTTGGCAGTGCCCGAGCAAAACCATGTCTATAGACAGCGCCCTGAGCGGTTTCCGCCTGCGGGAATTTAACCGCAATGTGCAATCCTTCTTCTACTACGGCATTCTGATCAACGCCGGCATGGCGCTGTTCTCGCTGCTTTTCAACCTCTATCTGTTACGGCTCAGCTACCAGGAGGACTTTATCGGCCTGGTAGCGAGCATGGCGCCCTTGGCCACAGGCTTATTGGCCTTGCCCGTCGGCATGCTCAGCGACCGCTTCGGCCGCAAGCCCTTCCTACTCGCCTCCGGTCTGCTATTGGCCATATCGCAATTGGGCGCGTGTCTTATGACCACCCCCACGGCCCTTTTGGCCTTTTCGTTTATCGGCGGTATCGCCACTTCCTTTATCTGGGTCAACCACGTGCCCTTCCTCTCGGACAACGCGCATAGCTCCCGCCGCGCCGAAGCCCTA
>JACLAC010005893.1_pt1 | contig 16387 bp, 12 predicted proteins | sample 8027881 | NCBI WGS metagenome assembly JACLAC01 (sample SAMN15725517, study PRJNA655200) | protist metagenome | isolation source: fluorescence activated cell sorting (FACS) single amplified genomes of... | place: Spain: Blaines Bay Microbial Observatory, Mediterranean Sea | collected 2016-01-19
CTTGAAGCATGTACAAGAGAATCTCCGAGTGACTTTAATGCATTTATGTCATGAACTTCTCCAGAGATTCTAGAAACAGACCAAAGTTTTTCTTTCTCAATTTTAAGATTTAAGCGCTCTTCTAAAATATCTTCAAAGTAGTTGAGCTCAACCAATCTATTATGTGCCGCAGACAGCCTTGCTCGAAGAATACTTCCAACCTGCTTGTCAATTCTCTCTTCTCTACAAAACTCTTGTATCTGGGCTTGAAATTGAGCTTGATCTATATTTTTTTCTACAAAGTGCCTCTGATTAAAAATTAAACCAGAAATGTTCATTTTTCTAGAATTAAGTTCATCTAAAAAGAACTCTGCCACCTCTACTGCCGGCTCATTGGGAGCTGCTACAATAAAAAAAGAGGTCTTGCTAGACGAAAATATTGCTTCAACTGTGCTGTGACGCTGCTGAAAACCTTCAAAAAGCTCTCTAAAATGATGAAAGAAGATAGCTATCTCTTCTAAAAATTCATTACCAAATATATGTCCCAGAAGACGAAATACCACTGCAGAAGTTCCAGAAAGAAGACGACCTAGTATCTTTTTTTCTTTTTGCTCTGTTGGTGCTAAAAACCATTTCATCACTTTTTTATCAACAAAACGAGCCATTCTTCCTGGTGAATCAAGAAAATCTAGAGCGTTCTTTACTGGAGGAGTGTCGAGAATAACAAGCTCGTAGCGTCCCGAGGTAATCACATCGTATAATTTTTCTGTTGCCATATACTCTTGATTACCAACGATTGTATCGGTAATACTTTTGTATATTTTATTGTTTAAGATGGCTTCTTTACTTTCCTCGTCTTTCGATAGCTTAATAATCAAATCATTAAAAGTCTTTTTACCATCCAACATCATCGCCCAAAGCTCGCCCTCAAAATCTGAGCCCAGGTGCTTTTTTTCTTCTGGATCAAGAAGATCTTCTAAAGATATTTTTGTTTCATCATTACCAAAAGAGCTTAAACCCAATGCATTAGCGAGTCGTTTTGCAGGATCAATTGTCAATACCAATGTTTTTTTACCAAGCAAAGCTCCCTGTAAAGCCAAAGCTGCAGCTGTTGAAGTTTTTCCGACTCCTCCTGCTCCCACGCAGATAAATAAATTCTTAGTTTCTATCAGTTGTTCTAAATTCATTATTTGGTTCTTATTTTTTAGATAATTGAATTTCTTTCTCAAACTGACGGTTGAGAGCTGAGGTCATTTGCTCTACAACTGTCCTGTGATTATCACCAAAGAGATGTTCTTCAAGACCTCTGTTCAAAGAAGCCTTCGCTTTTCTAAAAAAGCCACCTAAATAGCCTAACCTTGAAAAAAAGAAGATCTCTTCTAATAATTTTTCTTTAAATTCTTGTAATGCATTTGCTGTCGCGACCTCTAACTCTTCTTCCCATCGTCCTGCTTGAACAAATGCTTTGCTGGTAGATAGATCCTCAGAGGTCTCTTCTAAATGCCTTTCAAATGATGCTAAAAGTTCTTTTTCAGGATCTGAAAAAGAAGGTACCGAAGCTCTATTTAATATGACTTTAGCAGCTGGAAGAAACGGAACCTCGGTTTTTAATTTATTAACCAGCTCTATCGTTTCATTAACAACCATCTCTTCGGGTAATGAAATAATGACTGGAAGGGTTGTTTTTGTAGAAAGAACATCTAAAATTTGAATCGCCTTATCGTGGACTGGACCTGCTCTCATTAAATTGATGGCCGTCTTAGGAACCTTTAAAATACCCAGCGCATGGCCACTTGCAGGAAGATCAACAATGACATGATCGAAGGCGTTTAAATACTCAATAATCTTTGATAAGATTACGATTTCACGAGCTCCCGGTGTCGCATCTAAATAGATCATCGCAATACGATTATTTTTTATCATATTTACGACGCGCTTCATCTTTACCGTTTGAGTTAACCAATCAGATAAAGCTTCATTCCACGTGATATTACAGGTATACAGACGCTCCTCAACCAAAGTGGGAAGATAATCTGTTCTCTTTTGAAATATTCCCTCTAAAGCTGAGTTAAAATTATCTATTTCAACAATAAGTACCCTCTTACCTCTTTTAGATAAGACCTTTCCTAATGCTGAAGAGAAGCTTGTTTTCCCTACTCCGCCTTTTCCTGTAACAAGCAGTAATTTGGCATGTAGAATCTCTTTAAGCATTCAATCTTTCCTGCTACTTATATAAAACTAAGCCCATCTCTGGTTTTTCTATACAGAGAGATCTGTGCTCATTGATTTAAACATCCAAATTCTTCACCAATAACGCATTCTCTTGAATAAACTGTCGGCGAGGCTCAACTTGATCTCCCATTAAGATGCTAAATATTTCTTCAGCACTACTTTTCGAAGGATTTTCTAGATCGATTTGAACTCGAACCAAAGAGCGACTTTCTGGATCCATTGTCGTTTCCCAAAGTTGATCAGGATTCATCTCTCCCAAACCTTTGTATCTTTGAATATCACATCCTCTTCTTGCCTTTTCCATTCCAGCATCAAAAAGCTGACCCCATCCATAAATAGGAGAGCCAGATAACATTACCGGTAAAGGAAGTGTAGCTCTAAGCTCAGAGAGAAGCTCTTTCATTCTGACCTGCTCTTCTCCTAGAGTCCTAAGGACAACTTTCCTTTCTTCTCCATTTCTCAATGTTCGTACGACCAGAGTATCTTCTTTTCTGAAAACATCTATCACATGAAGAGTCGGAGCCATATCTTGAAGAGCTACTCTCAGAGCATCAATTGTTGAATAAAGCTCTTCTTCTGAACTCTCTTGACCTTTGCTCGCATCAAGCTGTAGAAGATCTCCACCTATACCAAACCAAGCATCCCAAACAATATCATTCGAATTTCCAGCGACGCCTGCAAGTCTTCTTTTGTAGATTCTAATTTTTTCAAATATAGCTTCTAATTCTGTTCCATTTAGATGCTCTCTCCCCTCTTCTCCTTGATCATCTGTTTTGACCGTGAGCTCGATGCTCTTTGATGCTTGTCCCAAGAGATAGGCCTCCAAAGCAGCAGAATCTTTGAGATATTGCTCTTTTCTACCCTTTTTGACCTTATAGAGAGGTGGTTGTGCAATGTAAAGACGGCCGTTCTTAATGAGATCGTACATTTGTCTAAAGAAAAAGGTCAGTAGAAGTGTTCTAATGTGACTACCATCTACATCAGCATCAGTCATGATGATTACACGACCATACCTCAGCTTTTCCTCATCAAAATCAGCTCCAATTCCCGTACCTAGAGCAGAGATAATTGTTTTTATTTCTCTATTTGCCAACATACTGTCGAGTCTAGCTCTCTCTACATTAAGAATTTTTCCTCTTAAAGGTAGAATCGCTTGATATTTTCTATCTCTTCCCTGCTTAGCAGATCCACCAGCAGAGTCTCCCTCGACGAGATAAAGCTCGCATTTTTCCATGTCTTTTTCTTGACAATCTGCCAATTTACCAGGAAGATCTCCCCCTTCTAGAGCAGATTTTCTACGAGCTAGTTCTCGTGCTTTTCTCGCAGCTTCGCGAGCCCTAGAGGCATCCAATGCTTTATGAACAATGGTTTTAGCTATGCTGGGATTCTCTTTTAAGAACAAAGATAAATTTTCGTTAACGATGCTTTCAACAATGGTTTTAGCTTCAGAATTACCTAATTTCCCTTTTGTTTGACCTTGAAATTGAGGCTCTGCTATCTTTACAGAAACAATAACAGTTATTCCTTCTCGAACATCATCTCCACCAATAGATGCATTTTTCATCTGCTTGCTGTTACTGCCAGAAATATAATTATTAAAGGTCCGAGTAAGTGCTCCCTTTAAACCAGAGACGTGTGTTCCACCATCTATCGTATTGATGTTGTTCACAAAGCTTACGATGTTTTCTGAATAAGAGGTTGTCCACTGCATAGCAATCTCAGCTTCGACTCCTTGGACACCTCCTGAAAAGTAAATAACATCACTATGAATAGCCTTTTTAGACTGATTCAGGTGCTCAATGTAAGAACGAATACCTCCTTCGTAATGAAAAAGCTTGACCCAAGGCTCCTCTTCTCGTTCATCCTTGAAGAAAATAGATAGCCCAGGATTAAGAAAAGCTAGCTCTTGAAGCCTCTTAGATAAAATGGCTCTCTTAAATTCTGTTGTTTCTTGAAAAATGGTATCGTCAGGAAAAAATCGAACACGTGTTCCTCTTTTTTCTGTTTTTTCCAATTTTGATAGCTCTGTGGTCTTATCTCCTCTAGAGTATCTTTGTGTATAATGATCTCCACCTCTCCATACATCTAAAACAAGCCACTCAGACAAAGCATTTACGCAAGAAACACCAACACCGTGAAGTCCACCCGAAACCTTATAGTTGTCTTTATTAAACTTACCACCGGCATGTAGTGTTGAGAGAACGAGTTCTGCTGCTGGAACACCCTTTTCTGGATGAATGTCTATGGGAATTCCCCTTCCATTATCTTCTACAGAACAAGAGCCATCTTCATGAATGACAACGGTAATTTCATTACAGTGGCCAGCCAAAGCCTCATCAATTGAATTGTCTACAACCTCATAAACCAAATGGTGCAGGCCTTGCGGTCCTGTTGAACCAATGTACATTGCCGGTCGCTTTCTAACGGCTTCTAGTCCTTCTAAAACATCAATATTACTCGCTGTGTAATTTGATCTAGATTCTTTATTATTGGAATCTTCGTCATTCGTACTCAGAACGGTTTCTATCTCTGTAGGTGTCTCTGATTTTTCTTCAGCCGATACGATTTCCGTTGGGGTTTCTGACACTTGTACTCCTGAGTTTTTTATTCAGAATATAATAACCTAAAAACCAACTCGTGTCGACAATACAGAACTGCATTTTGGTCTTTTTTTGTCCGGATAAGAACAATGTTGTTTTGGTATTTTTTACGATGCTAAATACCTACTTTTCCATCTTCTATTCTTACGAAAATAGCTTTATTTCTTGCTATTTGACCCAGGTAGCTAGGGTCTGTCGTTGTAATCCAAATTTGATTGTCATATTGAGAAAGAATCGAGATCAGCCTTTGAGTTCTCTCTCGATCGAGCTCGGAGCTTAAATCATCCATTAAAAAGATTGGATACTCGTCTCTTTCACGAGAAGCCTCAAGCTCAGCTAATTTTAAAGCGACCGCTATCGATCTTGCCTGACCCTGTGATGCGAATTTTTTAGCAGCAAAACCATTAATAGTAATAGAAAGATCATCTCTATGAGGTCCAACCAATACCCTTCTTTGTCTAACCTCTTCAGATTTCATTTTTTCTACTTTTTGAGAAAAATATTCTCGAACTTCTGAAGGCTCTCTTTGAGCTAATCCAACCAAAGAAAGACCAACGACTTCTTTTCCCTCTGTCAAAGTTGCATACATTTTCTGAAAAGGAGCCCTTAGCTCTTCTAAGATCTTCTGTCTTTGTAAAATAACCTTTATACCAGCATCTATGAGACGTTCATTTAAAAGCTCTAATACAATCTGATCTGGCTCTGCTTGCGCTAGTAAAGCTCTTTTTTGATCTAATATTTGTATATACTCTCTAACAGATATCAGATACGACGGATTGGCTATAAATCGAGCTCTATCAAGAAAGCTTCTTCTCCGCTCTGGTGGTCCTGTAATAATACCTGTGCTCTCTGGAGCAAACAAAATTGAACGAATCTGAGAAAACCAAGAAGACAATGATTTCACGGGAACACTATCGATAGAAATAAACCTTCCTCTTGAAGAAAAAGACCAGAGCATTCTTCTTCTTCCGAGCTCTCCACGAATATGTCCTTCAATAGAAGTTGTTTTGGTCCCTTTTCTGATCAAATTATGGCGAGCATGGTCTCTAAAAGACCTCAAAGAGGAAAGAAAATAAACTGCCTCCAGAATATTTGTTTTCCCAACACCATTACGACCATGCAAAACAACAAATTGTGCTGAACAATCCAATTCTGCACGCTCTATATTTCGCCAATCTTTCAATATTAATTTTTCTATTCGCAGATTGACCCCTTACTGGATTCCTTTATTTCACAAAGGAATTTATTAACGGATGCGCATAGGCATAATTATAAATTTAGCCTCTTCACTCTCAGGATTTTTTACCAAGCAAGGACTAATGTTTCCACCAAGATCCATTCGTAAAAAATCTTCTCTTAGTGCATTGAGAACATCCTGAACATACTGAAGGTTGAATGCTATCGTTAATTCCTCTCCCTCAAAAGAAATATTCATCTGTTCTTTAAAGGTACCAAAGTCAGCATTTTCCGCAGAAATTTCTAAAAAGTCTTCTGAGAAGCTAAACGAAACCGACAAATCTCTGCGATTCACCATAGCAAAGACTCTTTTAAAGATCGATTGAAGCTGCTTTCTATTGATAATGGCACAGTTTGTAAGCTTCAAGGTTCCCAGTATTTTGTTGTAGTCAGGAAAGTGTCCCTCTATCAAAAGGAATTGAAATTTAGTACTTCCACATTGAAATTCGGCCTCCTGGAGTCCAAATTCAATAAACCAATCTTCTCCAACACTATCACAAAGTTTTCGAAGCTCGAGAAGTGCACTCTTTGGAATAAGCATCTTATTGAGAATACTCGCTGCATCATCGCTAAGAGACCCTTCAAAGGCTGTTTCTGAAATGGAGAGCCTGTTTCCATCAGTTGTTACCATTCTCAATACAGGATAGCCATCACTATTTGTAGACTGCTCTAGATTAGCACCGATAAGACTTGCTCGTTCAAGCTCGTCACTGATAGCAAAGACAGTTTCATCAATCAGTCGTTTTAATGCAGAGCTTGAAATATTAATCTTAGAATTTGCCTCTAGCTCTCGTGTTTGAGGAAATTCCCATGCATCTCTGCATTCTAAAATATCAAAGTTAGCAGAGCCAGAATGGAGACTAATTTTAACGCCGTCTGTCTTTAGATGCGTCGTTTCTCCATCAACGGTCTTTATAATTTGCAGAAGTTTTTTTCCTTTAATGCAAATTGAGCCTTCTTCAATAATCCTCACACTTTCGCAAACGCTAATAAGGGTCATCTTATTGTCTGTTGCTGTAATTTTTAACACTGAGCCTTCAGTATCAAAACGAACATGCGTATAGATCGTTCCTTGAGAAGCACGAGAAACAATCCCCTGCATTTTATTTAGCTCACTGGTAAGTTCTTTTGTATCTATAAAAAGTTCCATGTTGAATCCTCTAAATAATAAAGAAAATAAAGATATATTTTATATTTAGTTTTAGTAGTAGGTGCCTGTGGATATTGGGATAACCAAAATAACACTGATGAATACGATGTTTTTTTAAAATAATCTTGTTGATAAGTCTGTTGATAAGTCTGTGGATAACTTGTGGATAACTTGTGTTGATGAAAATATAAAATCTTATCCACAGGATCTTACCTATTATCCACAAGTTATCCACAGACTTATCAACAGATATTAATAGGGTTATCCACAGCTCATATGCTTTAAGGTTAAAAAGATCTCGAAAAGATCAGCTAAAGATCCATTGAAGATCATTTGTAATTCATTACTGTAAAAAAAACGAGCAAGCCCTCTCTTTACTCTAATATTCTAAGCACTACTCGACTGTTTCTTGAAGATTTCGACATATGAGCTCTAGTGTGTTGCTTAAATCTGGTTGTGTATTGCGTTCGTTGTGTATTTTTTGATGAGCATGATAGATCGTTGTGTGATCTCGGCCCATTATTTTGCCTATTTCGGGTAGAGATAGGTCAGTATTCTCTCTTATTAAATAGATAGCGATATGGCGTGCTTTTACCAATGCCTTCTTTCTTGAAGATCCCTTTAAGTCTGCCAGCTGTAATCCAAATGTGGTTGCAACTACGGATAGGATTTTGTTGGGTTCTCTACTTATTGTTGGCTCTATTTGAACAAACTGTTGAAGATGCAGCTTTGCAAAATCAAGTGATGGTGCTGCTCTGTGTAGATCACATAGAGCTTTAAGTCTTGTTAATACACCTTCTAGCTCTCTTATATTTCCATGAATACCAGCAGCGATATATTGAGCAGTTTTTGTGTCTAAGACAAGATTAATTGCTTCTGATTTTTGATATAGAATGGCTAGAAGGGTTTCTTGATCCGGAGGCTGAGTATCTGCTACCATTCCACTTTCGCATCTAGAGCGAAGACGCTCTTCAAGCCCAATAATTTCTCTAGGAAACATATCGGCAGTAAATACAATCTGGCGATTGTGTTTTTTTAACCATTCGAAGGTATGAAAAAGTTCTTCCTGAGTTCTTTCTTTTCCTGAAAAAAATTGAACATCATCCATTAAAAGAAGATCGCAATTTGTTCTAAATTTTAGCTGAAATTCATTTGTCTTTCTGTGCCGAAAAGCGCTGATAAGCTCATTTGTAAATTGCTCTGCGGTAACATATAAAATTCTAAATCTAGGCCTTTCTGATGATATCTTATTTCCGATGGCGTGGAGTAGGTGGGTTTTTCCTAATCCGGTGGAGCCAAAAATGAAAAGAGGGTTGTAGACCTCTCCAGGACGCTCTGCAACAGCATATGCTGAAGCTTGAGCAAGTTGGTTACAGGCACCAACAACGAAATTTGAAAATGATTTTTCTTTTGTAAGATCAGAGTGTTCTTTCGGCTCTGGTACTGCAGTGATTTGAGGATTTTCTGAAGGTGTATCTCCCAAAAAAAGAATTGAGATGTTTTCTTTATTGCTTTGATGAGAAAACTCTTCTTTGATTACATCGGCGTAGTTTTCACCCATATAAGAGGCATAGTAATCATTTGGCGCCTTAAATATGATCAGTGTTCGGTCGTCACTCTCCTCGGCTTTTAGAAATTGTATTCCCAGAAACCAAGCATCATATATATTTCCCAATCGAAGTCTGAGTTTCGGTTGTATCATTTGCCATATTTGCTGCATTTAAGTCCTGAATTTTCTCAATTGGAAAGAGCTTTAAGAATAACCAAATCATCAAGCTCTACCGACCAATCTTTGTCACTTTCTTCATTTTTTACGAGTATTCTTGACCAATGACTCAATTTTTGATAGATCAGAGGGTCAAAAGTTTTTGGAGGTTTCCATGAAGCGCACATATCAACCAAGCAACATCAAGCGTAAGCGCTCCCACGGTTTTCGAGCTAGAATGAGCACTCCAGGAGGCAGGAATGTCTTACGCCGTCGTCGATCTAAAGGACGTAAGCGTTTATCTCCTACTGTTAGAACCAAGCAAGACTAGTCTTACATTAAGATTACCGTTCAAAAATCTAGAAAGAAAGTCTTACTAGATAAAAGTCTTACCCAGACTCTTCTGCTTGCATCACGTTCTTATATAGGTGTTCTTTTCTCTATATGATTTCGAGCTAGAATGTTCTTTATTTAGGTATTTCATGGATCATTCTTGGGGAAAAAATAAGCGAATTTGCAAGTCCAGAGAATTTAAAAGAATCCAATCTCAGGGACGAGAGTGGAGATGTAAGTACTTTATTGTAAAGATGATGCCTTCTACTGGTACAAGAATTGGAATTACGGTAAGCAAAAAAGTTGGTTCTGCTCCTATTCGAAATAAAATTAAAAGATTATTTCGAGAGCTTTTACGAAAGAGAGAGCTTCCAGAGAATAAAGATTTTGTATTTATTGCTTACACTGTGGCTCAAAGGGTTAGCTACTGGGATTTAAAACGCGAAATAGATCGTTTGTTTTACAGGCTTGAGAATAAAGGGCAAAGGTAATCGTTGAAATGAGAAATTTATTGATTTGGACCATACGAGGATATCAAAAGATGATATCTAGGTATACGCCTCCTGTATGTAGATTTCAGCCAACATGTAGCCATTATGGTCTTCAAGCTTACAAAGAGCATGGTGTCTGGAGTGGATCTTTTTTGACTCTTTGGCGGATTGTTCGTTGCAATCCTTTTTCAAAAGGAGGGTATGACCCTGTTCCTGTAGGTAAAGGACAATCAAATGCGTCGATTAGATAACAACCAAAGTAGTGGCCGCTTACAGGTAGCGATGTTTTTAAGTATCCTTGTTTATTTTGGATACATCTCTTTTCTTGAAATGCCTTCAGCTGTTCAGCAGCCTATCACTGAATCTGAGCCTAGCTCTCAGTCTGTTGAGGTTAAGGCAGAGAGTAACTCTATTCTAGAGCAGGTAGAAGAGGCAAAAGCAGTTGAAGAGAAGCCTGTTATAAAAGAAATTGCTCTTCATTCAAAGGAGATGTCTACCGATGGTGTCACTATAGAGGTATCTTCGGCTGTTTCTGCCATAAAAAATACCTATCTAAGCAATTACACAGAACCACCAAGTATTTCTACATGGTGGGAATGGATCTTTTCAAGAGAGGGTGCTTGGACTCCTTATTCAGAAGGAGATGCCACTCTTTCTATATTGACTGAAAGAGCAGCATTTCTAGCTACTGGGGTAGGGGAGTTTAGATCATATCCGGGGCAAGTAAAGCTTAAAGTGAGAGATGGTGAAGAAGAGGTATTTATCTCTCAAGTTGTTGATTCTGTGAAGATAGAAAAGAGCATCTCTAAGACTGAAAACCCCAACATCTTTGATGTAACGATTCGATATATCAATACAAGTGGGAGCAAGAGTCAGCCACTTTGGATTGGTAATTTCGATTACATGACGGGAGACTCAAGTCGTTTCTTAGAAGACATTAGACCTCAAATTTATTCTGATTCATCTCTTGAAACATATCTTGAATATGAAGACTTAAATTCTGAACCAGAAACTGTTTCTATACCTGCAGATTGGTTTGGCCTTGGCTCTAGGTACTTTTTAGCAGCAGCAGGCTTAAATGAAGAAACAACGGTTGATAAAACAGTTATTACATCAATGGAAGATGATAGCTCTATGTATGGATCGGTAGCAGTACTACCTCCTCTTGCGGCAAAGGATACTCGTACAATAGAGCTTAAGGCTTATCTTGGACCAAAGCGTCTAGAAGATCTTGAAATTCTTGGTGACAATTGGACTTATGCCATCGATTATGGAATATTTGGATTCTTTTCGAGAGTTCTCTTATTTGCACTTAAACTGTTTTATTGGTCAGTAGAAAATTGGGGTGCTGCAATTTTATTACTGACCTTTACCATCAAGCTGATTTTTTATCCTCTTACACAAAAAGCATTTGTGAGTGGTAGAAAAATGCAGCTTTTACAGCCACAGCTTTCCGACATTAAAGAAAAGTACAAGGATAATCAGCAATTACAGGCTCAAGAAACAATGAAGCTATTTAAAGAGCACGGAGCAAGTCCTCTTGGAGGATGCCTTCCTACTATGATTCAAATTCCTGTTTGGTTCGCTCTTTATAATGTAATGCTCTACAGCGTTGAGCTGTATGATTCTTCTTTTCTTTATTTAAAAGATTTGACCTCGGTTGATCCTTATGGATTTTTACCAATACTCTATACATCATTGATGGTTATTCAAATGAGGATGACTCCTATGTCTACCGGTGGTGGAGATAATGAGCTTCAAGAGCAAATGAAGACGATGATGAAGGTTATGCCTTTTATGTTTGGTATATTTATGTTCACATTTCCGAGTGGATTGGTATTATATTTTTCCTTTAATATATTTTTAACAGCAATCCAGCAGTGGATTATTAGATTGCAATTTGCTGAGATAGAGCTGGAAAACTCAGCAGTGGAGTAACAATGACTGATAAAGTATACACAGAAGGAATTACTCTTTCTGAAGCAGTAAATAAGGCCTCTGAAGAACTATCTGTCTCTTCTGAGCAGGTTAGATTTAACCTAGATCAAGAGCACTTTAAGACTCGATCTGGTAGAAGTAAGGCGGTTGATTTTATTAGAATAGAAGCTTGGGTTGCTTCTGCTGAAGAGCTGCATGACGAAGCCAATAGGCTGAAGACGATCAATGAACAAAGAGAGGTTGCTTCAGTTGAGCAGAATACTCCTCATCCTGTTGGAGATGTAGCAAAAGAATGGCTGCATACATTGATGACTCATATGGATATTCCTGTTGAAATAGCTTACAACGTGAAAAGCTCAGGAGAAGAGGGTAATCACATGGTTTTACTTCTTAATTCCGAAAAAGGAGGAAGAATTGTTGGTAGAAGAGGATCTTCACTAGAGCAGTTTAAGCATTTACTCAATCGAATAATGAAAACACAAGAGGTTTGCTCTGAAGAAGAGTGGTCGTTCTCTATTGATGTTTTAAGAGAAGATGGAGGAAGAGGCAATGATAGAGGAGAGAGAAGAAATCGAAATAATGATGATAGAAGAGACAGAAAGCGACGCCGATTAAATGACAAGGATGTTGCTAAGCTTAAGGGTGTTGCTAGTAAATTAGCAGAGCAAGTCATTGAAAATAAACAGTCCGTTGTTATTGGCGGAAAGGTTTTCAATAACTTTGAGCGTAGAATTATTCATCAAGTGATTGCAGACATGGATGGCGTCTCTACTGAAAGTTTTGATGATGAAGGGGTGCGACGCATTCGAATATTATACTGTGGCGATGAGGCCCCAGAATCAGCAGTAGAAGAATAAGAGTTTAAAAGGAAGCAGCAAGTGGATACGATTGTTGCCTGTGCTACGCCTTTGGGACAAAGTGGTATTGCTGTAATAAGATTAAGCGGCCCTGATTCAGAGTCTATTATTCTTAATATAAGTAAGTCGAAGTCTTTTAAGCCCAGAGTTATGACTCTGAAAAATATACACGATAATTTAAGGTTGATCGATCAAGCTTTAATCTGCTATATGCCAGGTCCAAACTCATTTACAGGGGAGGATGTAGTGGAGATTTCTTGTCACGGAAATCCCACTATTATAGAGCTAGTTCTCGATGCTTGTATTGCTCTTGGAGCACGTCCAGCTAGAGCGGGAGAATTTACACGTCGAGCCGTTGAAAATGGAAAGCTTTCTTTTCTTCAAGCAGAATCACTTTTTTCTCTAATTCATGCTTCTTCTCGTCAGGGAGTTGAGCTTGCCCATCATGGTTTGAATGGTGCGGTAGATGCTTTGGTACTTGATTTTAAGGATCAAACCTTAAATTTATGTGCCGAGCTTGAGGCGAGACTTGATTATCCTGGAGATGAGCTGGGCTACTTATCAGATGAAGAGCTTGTAATGCAGCTTAAAGAACTTTCTTTGGAAGCGCACAAGGTTGCAGATAGTTGGCGTGCTGGTCAGCAGAAGATTTATGGTGCAAAAGTAGCTTTGGTTGGTCCAGTAAATGCTGGAAAATCAAGTTTATTTAACCAACTTGTAGATCAGGAAAGGGCCTTGGTTAGTAATGTTCCCGGTACTACGAGAGATGTTGTTGAAAAAAGTATTCTATTAGATGGACTCGATGTGACCTTTCTTGACACTGCGGGAGCTCATAAAAATGCAACAGATCCAATTGAACGAGCGGGTATTGAGCTCGGATTAAAGATTGTAGAAGAAGCCGATGTTGTTTTATTGGTGACATCTTTAGCTGATTACAAGCCTAATATTATAGAAGAATTAAGAACTTTATTTGAATGTAAACAGTGTTTGGTTGTTGGTAGCCATGCTGATGCTGAAGGATCTAATTTGAACAGAGATGTTGACTGTATCGTTGATTCTATTACAGGAAGAGGTATTGATCTTCTGAAGAATAGAATTTCTTCACAGCTAAGAGGCACTCTTTCAGGAGAGCTCATGATGCTTAATTCTCAAAGACAACATGATATATTTAGATCGTTATCTCGACATCTTGAAGCAGCGGCAGAGTATCTTGAAGATCTTGGTCCAGTAGTTTCAGCTGAAGAGTTAACATTTGCACTTGAAAAATTAGCAGAGCTTTCGGGACAAGATACAAGAGAAGAAATTCTTGGTTGCTTGTTTTCTAAATTTTGTATTGGAAAGTAAATAATGAGAAATCTATTTGTTATGGATCCTCTTGAGGTGATTCAAGTATCTGGTGACTCAACTTATATGTTGATGCTAGAAGCTGAAAAACGTTACGAGCATGTCTCCATGTGTACTCCCAAAGATCTTTATATTTTAAATGGTGAAGCAAGAGGAGAGGTTACACACTTAAGTCTGTCTACTGAAGAGCCGCATTTTACCATTTTGAGTAAAGAAGATATTTCTTTGTCTGATTTTCATATTATCTGGCTTAGAAAAGATCCTCCTTTTGATATGTCCTACATATTTTCGACTTATGTACTTGATCTTGTCCCCAAAGAAACCTTGGTTCTCAATAATCCGACTGCTGTTCGGTCTGCGAATGAAAAAATAATAGCATTACATTGGCCAGACCTTTGCCCTCCCACATTAGTGACAAGAGAAATAGAACATGCTCGTAGATGGGCAGCCAATCAACCTGATAAAGTTGTGATAAAACCGTGGGATGGAAATGGTGGTAGAGGAGTTTTGGTTTCTCATTATAGAGATCCAAATTTCAGATCTATGCTTGAACTTCTAACCCAAGAAGAAGAAGAATTTATTATTGTTCAGCAGTATATTCCAGAGATTGAGGAAGGGGATAAAAGAATTATTCTGGTAGAAGGAGAGCCTGTAGGGTGGATGGCTAGAGTGCCTTCTGAGAGCGATCATCGAGGCAATATGCATGTTGGAGCATCTGTTTCTTCTTTTGAAATGAGCTCTCGAGATATAGAAATATGCGAAGCTCTTAAAAACTATTTGATAAAGAATGATCTTCTTTTCGTGGGTATAGATATCATTGGTTCATTTTTGACTGAAATAAATGTCACAAGTCCCACAGGTATTAGGGAGATCAATCCAATGATGAATTGTTCAATCGAGGCTTTAATATTTGACGCTGTAGAAAAAAAACGAAACGATAGATCTAATTAAATGATGCTTTTTTTCTATTAAACAAGCGATACCAATCACCTTTTACGCTATATGCATATAAAATATTTATCTACTGCATTGATCGTAGTGAATCAAAACGAATAGAATAGAATAGATCTAGTAGTGTCGTATTTGTTGTTTGTGGAGGTATTTGTGTTTTTCTTTTTATCTACATTATTGGCTTTAGCTGAGCCTGATGAGCTTGATGTTTTTAGTAGAGAAGGAGAGCAGATTTCAATTGAAGATGTTGAAGAGCCAGAGCCTATCTTAGAGGAAGAGCAAACATCTAGTACAGAACGAGAGTACCCAGAGCGTATTTATAAAGGAGCAGAATGGCTTGGAAGCTCTCCGGAGTTTATTTGGACTTGTTGGGAGGTAATGGAAGGGCTTTATATTAGAGACTATAAGGCTTTAATGACAACACTTGATAATGCAAAGGCTAATCATCCTGGGACAGGTGTTGCTCCCACAGGAAGAGCTTTAATGTGGCAAGTCATGATGCTTGAGAACTTTGATTTCAAGTATGAGAAGCAGTATAAAGTTGCCTTCGATGTTGCTCATGACGAGCTTAAAAAGTCTTTAAAAAAACCTGGAGATGAGGCGTGGGAACAATTTTTATTGGGAGCAATAATAGGTGTCGATGCAATTCATCTGCTTAGAAAAGAAGAATTCTTGAGCGCACTTAGTCAAGGTTTTGATGCGATCAGATACATAGATAAGGCCAAAGAGCTTGCTCCTAACTTTATAGATTCTCGATTGGGGGATGGCCTATGGCTTTATTGGAGATCTTTAATAGCGATGAACATTCCAGGTTTCGCTAGCTTTGCAGATCAACGAAAAGAAGGTATTGCACTTATGCAACAGGCAGAACGAGATGCTGTTTTCTTGAGACCAGCAGCCAGTCATGCTTTGACCTATACATGGATTGAAGAGCGAAAAATGTTGAAAGCTGAATCAACGGCTCTAAGACTTTATAGGGCATACCCAACCAATCTTATTAATCTTCAGCTCCTTGGTCGAATTTATCTTTACAGAGGAAATTATCCTCAATCAGAAAAAACCTTTAAAAAGGTTCTTGCAATTGATGGAAAGAACGAGAGAGTACACTTTTATTTAGCTCGTCTTTATCTTCGTTGGAGAAAGATCAACTTATCGGAAAAATATATAAATAGCTATCTTCAATTTGATCTGTCAAATATGCACAAAGGACATGCCTTTTATTATCAAGGTCATATATTTTCACGCCAAAAACGATGGGAAGAGGCTAAAAAATCTTACCAATTGTCTTGGAAGTACGCAAAAGTGAAGGGAGCCAAGGAAAGGGTAAAAGCGATGGATCAAAGAATAGTTAAAGTGTCTAAGTAAGAGAGCTTTACTTGGGTGGAAGCTCGAGCTTCATACCAATTCTTAATCTCCTAGGATCAACATCATTATGCTCTGCTAATATACGCCACTGTGACTTTTTTCCGTAAAATCTTTGAGCTATTTTATCCAGTGTATCTCCACTTTGAACCACATAAGAAGAAGGAATAGACTCTTCTGTTTGAGGTAGGTCTCTTTTTTGTTCTTCT
>JACLAC010022751.1_pt1 | contig 16387 bp, 9 predicted proteins | sample 8027881 | NCBI WGS metagenome assembly JACLAC01 (sample SAMN15725517, study PRJNA655200) | protist metagenome | isolation source: fluorescence activated cell sorting (FACS) single amplified genomes of... | place: Spain: Blaines Bay Microbial Observatory, Mediterranean Sea | collected 2016-01-19
GTATTCGCCCGCGGCGGGCTGCTGCTACCCAGGCTGCGTCGTGGAGAATGGGATTCCGCAGTAGCGATTGCCAACGAAATGGAAACGATACTTGGAACTCCACGGCCCGCGGCGATCTATCAGCTTTCAACGTACTGCGCGATGGCCGACCTGTACTATGCACTGGCTGCGGCCGGGTATGAATCTGAGCTGATTGATCAGCGGGAAATCCGGAGGCGACTGCGACTGCTGCATATCCGGATTATGGTATTCTGTATATCGTGCCCGATTGGGAAGCCACTGCGTTACCTCATCGCTGGCCGTCGGTTGATCCTGAAAGGACGAACTGGCAGGGCCAGAAAAATTCTGGAGAAAGGTGTGTCCAGCGGTGAGTCGCTGCGCATCCCGTATCTTGTCGCCATGCTCAAAGTCGAACTGGCGGGTCTCGCTGAAGACGAGGTCAGCCGTGATGCACTTCAGAGCCAGACCAGCGAAATCTTTCAACAGCTTGGGATTTATCACCCGGAAGTACTGTCACTTCGTCCCGCCAGGCAGCTGACGGATGTTCCTTGTCAGCCGTTGCCTGAAACTTCTTGAACAGTGACGCTAACTGTCGATGAGAGACTTAACGATCAGCGCATGCCATCTCATGGACCTGCCTTTCAAGGGGGACACCATGCATTCTCGGGGCCCTTCGAGAGATTCCGGGTTTCCCGCGTCAGTCCACTGCGAGTTAAAAAGAGTTCTGCGGAACGGCACTGGGTTCCAATCCAGGTGTTTATAAAACTTCAGATCATCAGGCGACGCTACCGATTGTCCAGTGTTGCGGGAATCCGCTAGCTAATGACTCGTGACAATCTTATCCGTAGACGCAGGTCGGAAAATTTAAATATGTTCGGTTGTGTTATTAATATGTATATTTGTGTCTTCAAAGCGTACTGGGATTCGTCGTTGCGGCATCAAATACTTCCTAACTTACTGGACCGTCAGCTCGCATTTTCCGTCCAACATGCACTTGTGCGATTTCCGATAAAGGGAGGGCTACCCACCCAATCTATTTGGACGAGGTTCGAAGGCCGACGCATGCCGCGTGGCATTTGAAGTACCTGCTTAGGAGCACGATGCGATGCGTGAGATTATCAGAATGCAGTTTGCTGTTCTGTTGATGCTCGGGCCGGGTATTTCGGCTCAGGCTGGCGACCTGCTGGCCCAGTTGTCCGCGCCGCCAGCACAACTTGTCGAAACGATTTCAGACGTCGCCGCGGCATCCAAATTTCAAAACGTGAGCTACGCCGCCGATTCGGGAAGTTGCGGCGTGGCATGCAAGCCGGGCGGTAATTGTGGCCCAGCCTGCAATCGGGCTGGCGGATGCGGATGCGGATGCAATGGGGCAAGTGGCGGATTGCTTGACGGTGTACTATCAGCACCCTCAGGACTGCTCGGCATTGATCTGAAAAGCGATCGTGCGTTCGATGGGTTCATCGAGCCGGTCACAAACTCAGTCTTCTTTGAAGACCCACGATCACGAACTCGACTGAGATTTCTGTTCATCAATCAAACGATTCCGAATTCAACTCCGGTCCTCGGCGGCGGTGACTTTCAGGTGTATGGCCTGCAGGCAGCGTTCGCACTCAACGAACGCTGGTCAATCATTGCCCAGAAAGACGGCTGGATTAATCTCCAGGCTGATGGAATTCCGCACCAGGATGGCTGGGCGAACCTTGCGACTGGTCTTAAGTATGTCTTGATTCGTGACGTCGAGAATCAGTTTCTGCTAAGCACCGGATTTCAGTATGAATGGAGTAACGGTAGCAGCGATATCTTTCAGGGCAACGGTGACGGTACATGGAACCCGTTCCTCTCTGCGGGTAAGCAATTCAACTGTGACACTCATGTGGTTACGACGATCGGTGCTCATTTGCCATCCGACGATGCAGACAGCTCATCGCTGTTTTACGGCCTGCATGTCGATCACGCAGTAACCGAAAAACTCTATGGACTGATTGAGTTTAACGGACTTCATTACATCGATGACGGAAGCCGCCTGGCTGTCCCGTTCGAAGGTGGAGACCTGCTGAACCTTGGATCAACAAACGCTGACGGTAATTATCTTCTGACAATGGCCTTTGGGGGTACCTATAAGTTTAACCCGAACTGGGAGACAGCTGCCGCCTACGAGATTCCGCTGGCTGGCAAGGGTGACATCTTCGACGACCGACTGACGTTTACGCTGTCATTTGTCTACTAACCGGCCGATTCCTGCTGTCTGGAGAAGCAGACCGGACAGCAGTTAGGATCGTGCAAGGATGAAAGGCAGAAAGCATCTGCTCAAGAATAAACGACAAAATCCTCGGCCACAAAAGAACTGGTGGTCGAGGGTTTTCTGGTTCGGACTGAAAGGCTCCTTTTCCAGACGTTCTTCGCAACGTACCTCACTCGCAACGTCAGATGCTGGACAAGTTACAGAGGCCGGTTTGCCAGTTTTCAGCAGAGTGTGTACTGGCAACACGGATTCTGGTAACGACGCAGCGGCTTCCGGTAAGCCTCTGGACCCGCTGTTGTAGTGGGGCATCGAACGCTGGCCGACGCCGCGCAAGGCCATCCAGCAGTAGATCATACTGCTGAGCCGTTAGTGGCTACTCTTTCTCTGAGGGTGTGCACAAGATTAAGACTCACCGGCACCTGAGTTGAGAAGTTCAATCTCGTCTCTACCTTCTTTTCCGTGATGCGTGTTCCTGGTGTCAATTGACGCGATCCAACGCATGCTTGAGACATCCAGAAGCTGCCTCGGTGTTCTGACAACAGGTCGACTGCTTGTCGCATCACCCGGATGTGATCACGCCTGCGACAACGAGGACACTCATTCGATTTCCGCCGCTTCCATACTGGACGGCTGCACTTCATGTCGTGCAGCCGTTTTTTGCGTAGTCTCAGGTTGTGGCAATGGTCAGTTTTTGGCCCGCGAGTCCGTATGGAAACGGAACGCCATTCGGTGGCACTTTGCAGTCACTGGCATTTCGCGAATACTTCGTTTTTTTAACCGCCTGCTAACTCCTGTAGTGTCTCGATCGCGAAGCAGGTATGCAGGGCTGAACCGATGGGCAAGGCGTCTTCGTCCACTTTGAACAAGGGGTGGTGGACGTTGTGTGTGCAGCCGGACTCTACGTTGCGTATGCCTAGTCCGACAAAGCAACCGGGAACCTGCTCGGTGTAAAACGCGAAATCTTCGCCCCCCATCACTGGGGGAACTTCATGGACAGCATCCGGTCCCAGCAACTCACCAGCAATGCCCTGCACAGTATTCCATACCGCAGCGTTATTGACTGTCGGCGGATAGACATTGCCGGGAAACTCAATTGTCGCTTCACAATCATTGGCAGCCGCAACCTGTGCCGCCATAGATTTCACACGGTCCTGCAGCCAGTCAAGACGATTCATTGTCAGGGCTCTGATGGTACCTGACATCTGAACGGACTCGGGGATCACATTGTATGCCTCGCCACCGTGAATAGCGGTGATGCTGATTACTCCTGAGTCGAGCGGATCAAGGTTTCGTGAAATGATCGACTGCAATTCCGTGACCACCTTGGCTGCCGCAACAACGGGGTCAATGCAGACATGTGGTTGCGCGGCGTGTCCGCCTTTTCCATGGATGGTGATCGTCACTTCGCCCGCCGCAGCAAGAAATGTTCCGCGACGTGAGCCAACGGTTCCTGTCGGAAGTGGCGGCCACACATGCAGCCCGAATATCTGTTCGACGCGTGGATTCTCGAGTACTCCTGCATTACACATTCGCTTGCCACCGGCTCCACCTTCTTCAGCTGGTTGAAATATGAGACGTACAGTACCTGGCAAGGCAGACTCGCGTTCCTTCAACAGTTTTGCCGCTCCAAGCAGCATCGCGGTGTGACAATCATGGCCGCACGCATGCATCCTGCCATCAATTTCACTGCGAAACGGAATGTCGGTTTCTTCCTGGATCGGAAGAGCGTCCATGTCAGCTCGCAATGCGATACACGGTGCATCGCCTGATCCCAATGTTGCCACGACACCTGTCTCAGCAATACCGCTCTCGTAGGAGATATCGAGTTCGTCGAGCGTCTCGCGGACTAGCTTGCTGGTTTTGATTTCTTCGTACATCAGCTCCGGAAATCTGTGCAACTGCCTGCGGATATTGACGATCCAGTTCGACTGCGAACGAGCATCCTCGAGAATTTTCTGGTGCAACACGACTCTCTACTCCATGAATTATTGATGATTCGATTGCCCGAAACAGAAATCGCTCAGGACTAACGGTGTACTGAGAATTCATCGCTCACTGGAACGCTGTTGCGGAACTGATTCTTTTCGGTGCCAGTATTTTCGGTGCCAGTAGAAGAACGCAGGAATTCCCAATGCGATCATCCCTAACCCGATCAACGATTCTGCCGGCTTCCCAAGAAACACATAAACGAGAAACCAGATATAAACGATGATGTATAGAAATGGCACGAATGGATAACCGAGTGTGCGGTACGGCCGCTCTTTGTCGGGCTGCTTTCGACGAAGTACGACGACGGCTCCGACAGACAGCGCGTAGAAAATGCTCGACACAAAGACGATGCAGTCCGTCAGGATGCTGAAGATACTTTTCTGTTTGAAGTAGTCGACGTAAGCGATCAGGACAGCTGAAGCCAGCACCAGTACGACGCCCAGTGCTCCCTGAACGATTATGGCGACTGCCGGCGTACGGAACGTTGCATGTACTTTACCAAGGATCGGAAAGAACACGCGGTCTCGTCCCATTGCAAATGGAACTCTTGGGCCAAGAAGCAGGTTGCTGTTGATCGCACCGAGCGTGCTGACCATCACGCCGATCGACATTAATTTTCCTGCCCACTCGCCCAGCAAACGAGTGATCATTAACTCGGCAACATGTTCCTGATTCTCAGGGATCACCATGTCAGATATGGGCACGACGGCGTGATAGGCAATGTTCGCGCTGAGGTAGAGCAGAATCAGTAATCCAATTCCGCCGAACAACGCGATCGGAATGTTCCGCTGCGGATTGCGAATCTCCTCAGCAACAGGAGCAATCCCGTGCCAGCCGTTGTACGCCCACATTACGGCGAGCAATACGGCAGCGATTTGTGTCGTCAAAGATGATTGCGAAGTTCCGATGGTCGCATTGAAATTCGATGAATCAAGAACACTGTGTTGTCCTGACTCCAGAACAAAAGGAGCAAACGCCACAAAGGCCAGAAAGCCCCCTTTGATGATTGTTGCCACCAGGTGAACACGGCCCCCCCACAGCACTCCCATGACGTTGATCCCCACGGCCACAATCTGCAACGAGATTGCAAGAACCAGCGTCATGAAAATTCCAAAGTTGATCCCAAATGCAATTCCCATCGAACCAACGAAGATCATCGACAAGGCTGCGGTCGATGCTGGACGATTGAAAAGAAACTCCTGCCACCCAAAGAGAAACGCGGTGAGTTTTCCGTATGCTTCTTTGAGGTAGACATAAAGCCCGCCCGCCTGCGGCAGCATGGTGGCAAGTTCTGCAAAACAGAGAGCCCCCAGCAGGCAAAGCACACCACCCGCGACCCACACGGAGATGATCAGATCGAACCGCCCAGCTTCGGCGGCAATGCGGCCCGGCTTGGCGTAGATCCCCGAGCCGATGACATTCCCAACAACTATCGCGATGGCCATTCCAGGCCCCAACGCTCGAAGAAGCGTTGGCGACTTTGAAGCAGTCGTCACTGCGGAATCAGTCAGTTCTGAATTCTCTGACATCAGGACTTTCATTGCGTTTCAAAAGCATGCCGCCGAAGGGGCTGATCAACAGAATCGCCAGCGATGTTCTGAATTTCGACGCCGAACATGCTTTGCTGATCTTAAATTACGCGGCTGCCGAAGGGTTACAGATCGTCATCGCGTTCAGTCAAAGTGGACAGTGTGATTGTGTTGAGTGATGGCTATTCGTTTCGCGATTTCACAATCTGCAAGGATGACAGTAACTTCTGCATGTCGGATTCAAAGATCGTTGTCGGTACTATGGTCGTCACGGTCACCGACATTAGCGAGTCGCTCGTCGTATGATATGCGTTTCAAAAAACGGTCCTGTCGGAAACCGGGTGGGAAAGAACAATCTTTTCGCAGGCCTGTTTTCGACGGAGTCCTTCGAGCTTATCGAAACTGACAATGAGAAATGGCAAAATGAATATCTTGAGTAAGTTAGTTGCCTCTGAGACGTTTCGTCTCTGTGCGAGTTTTATCGTTCTCAGTTCTTCCGTTGTATTGGCGGCGGAACAGCCGAACGTACTGTTCATCTCGGCTGACGATATGAACTGCGATTTGGGAGCCTACGGTCATCCGTTGGTGAAGACGCCGAATCTTGATCGTCTTTGCAGGCTGGGCGTTCGGTTTGACGCGGCTTACTGTCAGCAGCCGCTGTGTGGGCCCAGCCGAGCCAGCATTATGACTGGGCTGCGGCCGGATACTCTCGACATACACACGCTGAAGCATGAGCTGCGTCAGAAGAACCCAGATGTCGTGACGCTCGGGCAGTTGTTTCGCAATAATGGGTACTATTCCGCTCGAGCTGGAAAGATTTATCACTACGGTAACCCGAGTATGATTGGGACTGATGGCAATGACGATCCGGCCACGTGGGACGAACGCCACAATCCGATTGGCATCGACCGTTTACAGCAGGAAAAGATCACGCGTTACGGAGCCGGTCAGGAAAAGAACAGAAACCTCGGCATCAGCATGGCCTGGTGGGATCCGGAAAGTCGCGATGAGGAACACACTGACGGAATGGTCGCGTCGAAGATTGTCGAATTGATCAGAGAGAAAAAGGACAAAGCGTTTTTCCTTGCCGCCGGGTTCTTCAATCCGCACTGTCCGTATGTGGCTCCGAAGAAATACTTCGATCTGTATCCGCTCGATCAGATTACCATACCCGATGCAGACGAAGCGAAACGCGATCTCGAAGACGTTCCGGCGATGGCTGTTCAGCGAGACATGAGGAACTGGCCGTATTATTTTAAAGACGTCACTGTCGAGGAAGCTCGCAAGTGCAAGCAGGCGTACTTTGCGACGATCTCGTTCGTTGATGCTCAGGTCGGGCGACTGTTGGATGCACTTGCAGCGAATGACCTGCTGGACAAGACAATCATCGTATTCTGGTCCGATCACGGCTACTTTCTCGGCGAGAAAGGTTTGTGGTACAAGCATAAGGCATTCGAACGTTCTGCTCGTATGCCGCTGATCATCGCGGCCCCCGGTCTGAGCCAGGGCCAGCATACGACTAAGCCGGTCGAACTGCTCGACCTGTATCCCACGCTTGCCGATCTGTGCGGATTGAATTCACCTGCTAACCTTGAAGGGAAATCACTTCGACCACTACTGACCGACGCATTGGGTGACGGCTGGCACAAGCCCGCTGTCACGCAGATCTGGCATAACAGAAAAGCGTGGGGCTATTCGATTCGGACCGACCGCTACCGCTACACCGAATGGCTGGAAGGAAAAGCGGGCCGCGAACTCTACGATCACTCAGTCGACCCCGAGGAAGTCACTAATCTCGCGAACGATTCGCAACACGCAAAGACTGTAGCCGAACTGTCTGGCCGACTCGCGAAGTACGTGCAGTTGAAACCACACAAGCGGTAACCGGCTTGTGACAACGCTCAATCAGCAGACCGCCCAGGCGAATGAGAGATTCACAGTGAAAATACTTTTGTTGATAGTAACCGCGGCCGTCGTCGTCGGTAGTACTCCGCTTGCCGCGACCAGTGGTGAGTTACCGTCGGGCGAGTACTTCGTGACGCAGTCCTGGTTGCAGGAGAAAAAGTTTAAGCGACCGTACTACATCAACGTGCCGCCAGGTGCCGGGCAGCGAAAGTTACCAGTCTTCGTTTTTCTGCATGGGAACGGAGGCAACGCGAAAGGGGCAATGGATAGTTTTCGAAGGGGACACCCGCTGATGGCGGCTCGCTATATTATGGTGTTTCCAGAAGGCTATTTGAAAAGTTGGAACATCGTGTCCGAACGTTCGAAAGCTGATGATCGCGGTTTCATCGAAACGATCGTTGAGAAGCTGTCGACGTACGACAACGTTCAGAAAGATAACGTCACCATCATGGGTTCATCGAATGGTGCGGCGCTGGTGAATCAGTTGGCCATTGAGTGCAGACTGCCGAATATTCGTAATTACATCACCAGTGTCAGTCCTTTGAACATCTTTCAGCATGACGGCAGGAACTTCAAAGCCAAAGGCGACGACAACAACTACAGAGCTGTTACCACGCCGCTGGCCGGCAAACGTCTGATGAACATCTCGGGTACGGACGATCGGCTTGTTCCGTATCACGGAGGCCTGTCGCGAGGCATCCCCGCAAAGGGTGGTAAGCTCGGGTTTGTCGATGCGGAAGAGTCGATTTTTCTGTGGGCAAAGACCATGGGATACAAAGGCGAAAAACTTTCCCGCCCGAGCAGAGTTGCCGGTAACCTGGAGATATTCAGTTATCTCGATGGCGCGGTCGTTCACTACAAGGTTACAGGCGAAGGGCATGGTGCGACGCGTGCAATCGACGAAGAGACTCTGCTCGAATTTCTGAATAACAAAAGGTGAATCAGTCGAGCGACTGGTGACTCTTGTCGGCCACCCGGGACTTAATTTCAGAGCCTCGCCGGTTATCGCGTAATTGTAATGCTGGCTGTGGATCAGCCATTGGCAGGGAAGACGAGACTGCGAGCTTTGAGCAATTGGCAAGGTCTTGTCAGCCGAAAATTTCGGAGATCGGGCTGCCATCGGCGATGCGGTAGGGGCGTCCGGTTTGATCGTACATTTCGGTTCGCGGGTCGATGCCGAATCGCCAGTAAATCGTCGCCGCAAGATCTGCCGGGGTGACCGGATTTGTTTCCGGGTAAGCACCGAGCCGATCGCTGGAGCCGAAGACTGTGCCACCTTTGATTCCGCCGCCGGCCAGGACCACGGTGTAACAGTCCGGCCAGTGGTCACGGCCGGCATTGGCGTTGATCTTTGGCGTGCGACCGAATTCGCCAAGGGCCACAACCAGTGTTGAATCCAGCAGGCCTCGGTCTTCCAGGTCTTCGATCAACGCCGCCAGTGCCTGCTCGGCCTGAGGCAGTAGATACCGCTTGTGCTGATGAAAGTTCTGGCCGTGCGAGTCCCAGTTTTGTCCCTGCTGTCGGAAGTCGTGGATGTTGACAAAGCGAACCCCGGACTCGACGAGTCGTCGCGCGAGCAGAAGATTCTGGCCGCGGAGATTTCGGTGTGGAGTTCCCGCCGCGGCACCATCTCCCGGCAGACTCTCTGGTTCGATCATTCCGTAATGCTCGCGCAGGGCGACCGGTTCGTCTTCGATTTTTAATGCCTGTTGCAGCTTCGTCGAATGGAGTAACTCGTGAGCCTTATTGCGGAACTCGCTAAATGCTGGCGGAAGATTTGCGAGAGTTGGTGCAATGTCGAGTCCACTTAGCAAGTCGCGTCGTTGCGAGATTCGGTCGAGCGTTAATTCTGTTGGGCGGTTCAGCGAGTTCATCTGGTACTGAAGCTTCTTCGAGTCGCCGCTGACTATCAGCGGGTCGAACCGGTGTCCCAGGAAGCCTCCGCCCTGGCAGGGAGTCGTGACGACGTTTGGAAGCAGCAACAACCCGGCGACGACTGTGAGCGTGAATATCGTCTTTCGCATATCGGCCCCTGGTGAAACACTGTGTTTTGTAGATGCTTACTCGTACCGCTCACGTGAGATGTCCCAGCCCGGTGCCCGTCGCCTTGATGTTACGGAAATCGACTCCGACGAGTGCGTGCGGGGATTCTTCTCATCGAACGCTACTTTGCCACCGAGTTTCTTGATTGCCGCAACGGCAGCAGCTTACGAGTCGTTTACTGTCGGCGTTTTTGCGTCGTGCAGCAACGCCGACCACACGATGACGGTCTTGTCAAAAATCGCCGAGGCCAGTCACTGCCCGTCCGGACTGAATGCCACGGTATTGACCAGTGTTTGTCCTTTTAATGCGAGTGCCTAATTCGCTTTCTTCACCGAAGGATGGACCGCGGCCGTTGGTTTCGCGTGAACCACATCAGGGCTAAGCGGGATCATGCAAAGGTCATCGAACCACGCTTCACCTGTCGCGGTGCTGGAACGAAATCCCAGACGGGCGCGAACGGTTATTTCGTTGAGCCGATGTGAGTCCAAAACCAGCGTGACATAACTCCAGCCGTTGGTGCCCTCGAAGGAACGACTGCTTACTTCACCGATTGAGATAGTTGCGCCCCGTTTACCACCTTTCTCTACAACAACTACATCCTTCGTCTTGATCCAACCGCTCACTAGATACTGCGTGTTCGTTTTGACAGAGACCGTCTGCTCGTACCGGGCATCGTCAGCAATGCGCAGCGAACGAATGAGCACCGAATTCTGTCCATGATTGGCCTCGTTGCTCACAACAGCGAACGCGGCCTTGTTTCTCCGCCATGTAGTGCCCTTCCAAGTCCCATCACTGCCGTCCTCGAATGTTCCGCCGATGATTAAATTTCGTTTTTGGCGTTCTGGTGTGAGAAACGCGGGGAGGTGGATGGCAGTTTCAAGCGGCAACTGGGCGAACGGAAGATCGTCAAACACATTTACGCTTGCCAGACCTGGCTTTTTCCAATCGATGGACTTAAGCGCCTGCCAGACTTCGGGCTCAAGAGGAAATCGCCAACGATCACGAAACGATGGCGACAAATCTTTTCCTGCCGCTAATGAGGCAGCGACTACCCAGTTTAATACCTGCCCTTTGGCGATGCCGGGCAACTTGTACTGACGCCAGACAACCTGAGGGCACTCGGACAAATGGCGATAAAACCGCTTGATATATGCGTCGCCGCCGTTGTCCTTCCGGACTTTCAGCAAACAGGATGCGAACAACAGGTTAAGGTCACTCGCTGCAATGGCATTGCCGTCGATGTCCTTGATTGGAACCGGTTTCTTTGCACCAAACCGTGGAAACGCCTCTGCAAATGTTGCAGTCGATTGAGCGAAGGAATTTTCAAAATGCTCCACCGCCTTTTGCGACTGAGCTTCACTGGGACTGAGCTTGAATTCTTCATTGCAAAGTTGCCTCAGCAACAACGCCGACCCATTCCTTGCCAAGTTCAATCGATCCATTGGTACAGAGTGGTTCTGACCAATTAACAGGAAATAGTGGTCGGGAAACGACTCGGGATCTTTGCGGACTCGCTCGTAATCCCCTTGCGGGCCGTAGAAACCAGCGACTTCGATTGCACCCATTCCGTGTGGCCCGAAACCGAATCCAGTTCCGGTGTTGATGGTGAAGGATGCGTCGGGAACAGCCGCAATCGTGACCTTTCCCTCGTAAGGTCTGATCAGGTACGGCGATTGCCCAACGAGTTCACCGCACCGCTTCCAGACTGCATCGAGTCGTTTTACGAACACAGCCATCGTCTTCGGATCTAAGTCGTCAGTCGTCGTAAGAAATACGACTTGCTCCCCTTCCCAGGGGAACAACTGAGTCGACTGATTCTTTGCTCTCCAAACATCAGCGAGAAACGGCTGATACGCGACCGACTTTCGGCTGCCATCTGCCGAAACAGCAGAAACTTGCGAGTCGTCTGCAAATGGTGTCGGAGACGATTCTTCAACGTGACTTGCAGATTGAATCTGGCCGTGCCTTTTATTTGCAGATGAGTCGAAGGCATTACGACCGTTTGGCTCATCAAAGTGGTATAGAGCGAGCGTGTGAGCATCGGCCTTTAGTCGGCGAGACGGCGTAAAATCACTTTGATACCGAGCAACATTTGAAACGCAGACTTCATCAATCGTCCCTGAAAAGACTTTGATGACTGGATGGTTAATCTCAGGATTTGCCCCAATATGCAGCGGCAACGGAGACAGTTTCGCTCGACCTGTAAATGCAGTGCCAGCTCCCTGCCGCTTTCCTTCAACGAACAGATTTAGGTGGTCTCCATCAAACACGCCCGCAACATGGATTTCCTTCGCCGGTACCGCAGCCTTGAGCGCTCGAACAGACTGATATGTACGACCATCGTGCAGAAGAAACTTGCAGACGCCGCCATAAAAACCGAATGCCAGTCCAGCCCCATGAGCATCACAGAGGAATTCTCTGCTACCAGTCAGAATCCTTGGGCGAACCCAGGCTTCGACAGTGAATGACGCAGTCCAGTCGGGTTTGAGCGTAGGAATTACGACGTGACTTGAAGTACCGTTGCAGTAGAGCGTGAAACTGGGACTCTTGTCGCCCAAGGAAGTATCGCCGCGTGGCAACTTAGATATTGTGGCAGTTGCATCTTTCGATTCATTCACTGTCTTTGGCTGCTCATGAGACGTGACTGCTTCACTCGACGTTTTGAGGGTCGGTTTGTCACTGTTCTTGGCAGAGTGTGGAGCTCGATCTGTCACTTCCGGGATGTGGAATGCGTAAAGCGTGAAGCCGAAGGTGTCGGCATGAAACAACCGGCCATTGACTATTGTGGGCGAAGACCTCATCGGGTATTCGCGGCCAGGAGTGCGATGATTCCAAAGCACTTTTCCAGTGGCCGCATCGAATGCGTAAATGTCATGGTTACCGGCGGCGGAATACACGACGCCGTTTGCAACTGAGGGGGCAGCCGCGATGAACGGTGCCTCAACTTCCGTTGTCCAGACCGGGTTTCGTTCGGCCTTTTCGCTCGCCGTTGTATCAAATGCATAGAAGGTACTGTTGGCACCAACAAACACCTTTCCGTTCCCAACAGCAGGAAGACGGGTCCCGTCTCCCTTCGTCTGGATTGCGGTCTTGCCGATCCAGAGAGGCGAGCGGTCTTGGGCTTTTCGATCCCTGGCGTCGAACGCGTAGAGGTTTCCCACCGTCGAATGCACATAAACGACGTTGCCAGAGACGACCGGCCCGGTTAACTCGCCCTCTTCGATCGACACTTTCCACAGTTCGGTTCCGGCCTTGGCGTCAAGAGCCTGCAGCGTCTCGGCCGAAGACTTGTAAAGCACGCCGTCTGCGACGGCCGTCCTTCCACCTGGAACGTTCCACAGTTCATCGCCAGTCGACGCATTCAGAGCATGGAGTGTCGGAGGCGAATGCGTTCCCACGTAAACAATGCCATCTTCAACTGTCGGACCTCCGAAATGCCCGGAATCGGGATCCTTTGTCCAAAGCGTTTTTCCCGTCGCCGCATCGAACGCAAAGAGGCGATTGATGGACGTGACATAAGCCACACTTCCTACGATTGCATGTCCCTGGTGTTTTCCCTGGAGACGCTCCCTCCAGACCGTTTGCCCTGTTGCTGCTTCGACAGCCCGAAACTCACCACCATAATCGCCGTAGTACGCCGTTTCTCCGATGATTGAAACAAAGCCTCGGATTGAGCTGCCGTGTCGATTACTCCACAGCACTTCCAGGTCACCGACATTGGACGGATCGATTGTACTTTCATGTGGATTGAACCGTGTTTGTGCAGCTCCGAACCCCGCCTGTGGCCAGTTCGCGGAAGATGCCTTTCTATTCAGACCCGGTAACTCGGTTTGCCGTTTCACATCATCGACCCACCGCGCTGACGGATACTTCCATTGCGGATTCTTGGATCCCAGTTCATGTCCCCGCTCGAGGTAGCGAAGGGCTTCAGTAAATCGCCGTTGACGCTTCAACACGTGCCCCAGGTTGCAATGGGCCTCGGCGTAGTTAGGGTTGAGCTCAATGGCCTTCTTGTACGCGTCGATGGCCTCATCCGGCTTCTCCTGATCTCTCAGGGCGTTACCGAGATTGTAGTGGGCTCCGGCGTAGTTCGGGTTGAGCTCAATGGCCTTCTTGTACGCGTCGATGGCCTCATCCATCTTCCCCTGAGCTCTCAGGGCGTTGCCGCTTTTTGTGTCGTACTTCTTTTTAAGATTCGCGGTCGCCTTCTCGAAGTCTTTCTGGCGTTGTTGCTTCTGTAACTCGTACACCTTGCGTTTCTCTTTGATCTTCTCCATTTGTTGATTTAGTTCAGCCATACTTTGTCTGCTCTCCTCGATGATTCGTTGTGAATCACGAATAGAGGCATCAAAAGTATTCCGTTCTGTGGCAGACCCGCTATCTACAGCACCATTATTGCGAGCAAGCAACTCCGCCGCGCTGTCTGGGTTCGCCAGACATGCACCAGCGATAACGAAGAGGACCACGCCAGTGATCGCTGACAGGAGAGATTTACTGTCGTGCTTTTGCAGTAATTCTCGCTCGCTCTTGTCCGATACGATCAATGATTGTCCGCGGTCGGCCTTGAAGCAGATGCTGCCTTTGACCATTTGCGCTGGCCCGAGAACATACAGCTCGTCGCCCGCTTCCAGGATAGTCTCTTCGTATTTCAACTCCTTGTTGAACAGCAGCCCTTTGCTGCTCTCGCCGTAGCGTTTAAGAATCTTCTCCAGTTCTGGCGATGCAGAATTGAACGTGCCTGACTTATCGTGATAGTCAACATCAAGTACTAATTCAGCTCCATCGAGTTCTATGGCAGCTATTCCTGTGCCGTCATCGAGATAGCAGCGCGTACTCTTTTTTTCAGAGATGATTTCTTTCGAGCGGTCCTCATGACTCTCTGTGACGGTGAATTCGTAATAGACGCACTGCGTCCCTGACATTGGTGAATGGAGCGTCTTGTCTCCCTTAATGATCCTGCCTTTGATCTCTCGGAAGCCATCCGTAAGCTCACCGATCTCGCTTGTCGGCGTATCTTTGATCCGGTTTGCCGCGACGAACTTACGATATGCCCCATAGATGGCTGCGATTCCGCCTGCCAGGCATGCCATCGCGACAAGCGTCACTTCCGTGTTATCGAAATTCATCGTGAGGCCCACTTCTGTGCTACGAACATTGCTGTGACGTTGTACGAACCGACGAAGTCAAGATGGAAACGTACTGTGACACAAGGCCAGACGTCTTTTGCCCCTGGATTGACACAGCGAGTTCACCAGTCACCAGCACATCGCGTCAATTAGTCCACCGGACCGATCGCGTGCGCGTGAAGCTCATCGTAGGAGTGATATCCCTGAAGGACGCTCTCGATCACCCCGTCCTCATCGATGAAGACCGTGGTCGGCAAAAGAGTGACGTCACTGAACGGTGAGGCCAGTTTTTGCGGGCCGACCGATCGGATAACTGACCTGATGAGACTTCGCAAACTGGCGAATCTTCGCAGCATCTTCACTACTGACTCCGATCACGGTCACTTTCGCGTCGGCGAGTTCTTCAGAAAGCTTCTGAATGAAACTGCCACGGCAGCACCGCGTGCGGAACGCTCAGTTGTTGCCCGCTCGCAGCATCGAAAGGACGGCTCCGTGGCAGGGGAAGAACTGATTTATCACGGCGAACTCTTCGCGGTCGCCGTTCGGCCCCTGGCGTCCGGTGTGAGTTTCCGTTGATGCAGAATCGTGCAGCCGGTTTGTGTGATGCATGCTGCGAATCAGCGCGACCTTGTGCATGACGCGTGCCATGTTCGGAAGGTGCTCGGAGATTCGCAGGCCCGGTTGAGATGTCTCGATGCTGGAGAACTCGCCTCGTACAGAATCCGGCGCGTCCGGTTTTACATCGTACGTGTCCAGGTGACTTGGTCCGCCGTAATAAAAGACGACGATGCACGATCGGATTGTATTGGGAGCGGCGATGCGCGGTAGTGCCGCCGCTCCGTTGGCACAAGCGGACTTCACGGCCGATAACGAACTCAGCAGCCCCAGTCCGCTTCCAAGCTGTAAAAGTTTGCGGCGGGAAGGCTGATGCGAATGAAGTTCGACCGGAAACTCAAGCATGTCTGGCTCGTTAAATGGGACCCAAAGATCATAACAGAGCGATCAATCAATCATGCACCGTTCTGTCAGTCGGCGACGTTAATCGGATAACGCGTCCCATTTTTAAACGTTGTCCAGTGTACGTGCATTGATGTTCGAATCAGAGATTCCGGCAGAGTTCAGGATTCAGCGGAGATTGAATTTCTGGGCTCCGTTTTTCAGGTCCGGCACGCTGCAGTCGATGGATACCGGGCTCAGCCTTTTGTGCGGTAGCCGATTTTGTTCAATTCGTCGCGGACGTGATCCAGATTGTTTCCCTGGATTTCGAGTTCTCCATCTTTGAGCGTTCCGCCGGCTCCGCATGCGGATTTCAGTTGCTTGAGCAGAACGGGCAAGTCATTGCCTTCGGCGGGAAGTCCTCGGACGACGGTGACAGTCTTACCCTTTCTCCGCTTCTCGACGGCCAGTCTTGCGGTTTGTTTGCCTGGATTAATTTTCGGAGCCGCCTCTGGCGGGCACTCACAGACTTCTTCAGGTTTACCGCAGCGATCGCACGCAGGCGGGCGGTCAAATTCCGTTCCTTCGAAAAGCCTCATGTTTGCTTCCGGGTTTGG
>JACLAC010010678.1_pt1 | contig 16386 bp, 6 predicted proteins | sample 8027881 | NCBI WGS metagenome assembly JACLAC01 (sample SAMN15725517, study PRJNA655200) | protist metagenome | isolation source: fluorescence activated cell sorting (FACS) single amplified genomes of... | place: Spain: Blaines Bay Microbial Observatory, Mediterranean Sea | collected 2016-01-19
ATCATCATCAGGGATGTGCCGCCCGTCATCGGCACTGCGCCGTACGTGGGGTGAAAGAAAAGTTGAGGAACCTAGAAGATGATGCACGCGACTGGATCGATGTACCCCGTGAGTCCTGCGCAGGTGGCGGTGGACCCAGAGGTGGTCAAGGTTGCCATGGAGGCTATCACGTTGAATACCGTTATGGGAATTCACTCGTCGCTCTCCCTCGTCATCGGCACGCTGCTTGTAATACTTCCGCATACGTTATTCCTCGACCACGGTAAGTACTCTTTCCTTGCCCATGAAATCATACGCTGCTACGGTGCGGTGACAATTGGTTTGGGTTATATGGCATACAAGATTCGCAGCATAAAGGATGGTAGGATACGCCGACTGCTTGCGGAGACGTATTTTGTTGTTTACGGGGTAACGACGCTTTGTCTATGGAAAGCCTGGATCAGCAATCCAGCGAGTCACACCTTATGGGCTGTCAGTCTCTTGGGATTGTCTACTTTTGCAACATTTTTTTACGGATACTTCCGATTCTTGAAGCCAATCAAAACTTTCGAGTTGCCCGGTAGCGGCAAAGGGAGCTTGTAGCCTTTGAATGCTATGGAGAATGTATTTCTGGTTTCCCCACCAATACGATTGAAAATATGGTAGAGAATGGGCGTAAAAAGTATCTCATTTATCGTCGAAGACTTTTCTTGATATATAATATGTGTGTGTGTATATATATGTATGTACGTATATGACTATGCTTAAGCGAGCGAGCAAATCCAAAAAAATCACTGCAAATCATTCACAACCTTTGGTGTTTGCAAACCTTTCGCAGTATCACGCAAGCGATTGTATTCACCAATTGGATTGATGATCGTTCTGCACGTTGGGTTGACACACATGGCACAGTTCATACCATACTGCGGGGAGCACACTTCCCCACTCTTCAGATGGTTGTAAACTAAATCTGCCTGAGCTTCGATAAACAATGGCTCGTCGTTCAACGATGGGGCCCGCTTCAGCTGAATGCCGACCTCTGCAGCCTCCTCCGCGTACTCAATGTCGATCTCATACAAAGTTTCTATGTGATCGGATGTGAAAGCAATAGGAACGGCTAGGACGTGTTTGTGACCTTGCGAGGCTAAACCTTTGATCACGTCGCCTGTTTGTGGTCCTAGCCATGGCAACGGTCCTACTTGCGACTGCCACGCCATAATGTATCTGTTGCTATAGTTTAATTTTTCCATCACGGCCTGGCACGTCGCCCCAACCTCCTGGGGATACTGGTCACCACGGTTAACCACGCGCATCGGCAGCGAATGGGCGGTAAACACTACGACTACGTTATCTCGATCCGCCTCGTCAAACTCATCCAGACCCATTCGTACCCTCTTTGTCACTGCATTTAGAAAGCCATCGTGCAATGGCCACCGATCGATCAAGCTCCATTCGAACTCATCCCCCATGTCCAAACGCTTCAACTCCCTCCACAGATGGTTCATGGAGGACCCAGACGTCGTGCACGACCAGTGGGGATATTGCGAAAATGCAATGGCGCGTTTCACGCCATCGGCTTTCATTTGAAGTAATGTTTCCTCTGTAAGAGGTGCTGCGTATCGAAACATGATATAATGCTTATGCGGGGCAGTCTCTGGCGATATTTTGTCCAGTATGTCTACCATACCGCGGCCTTGCTTCTCCGTCCATGTGCGGATCGGCGAACGACCGCCTATCTCGTCATACTGTTGCCTTACTTTTGGGGTCCTTCGATGCGCGATCCATGGGCCCAAATAATTTTGCAAGGGTCCAAGTTGAATTATTTCGCCATCATTGAAAAGATTACTCAAAAACGGTCCAGTCTCATCCAGATCATTTGGCCCACCCATATTCAGCATGACAATTGCAGTCTTTGGCGGTGCTTCCCCAGCCACTGTGGTACCGAACGAACATACGCGAGTCTGGGATGACCTGAAGCATGATTCGATCGTACGCTTCGTGTTGGCGCTCCAGACCCTTGATCTTCCTGATAGCAGTGATCTTGACAAGTGCATTTTGATTTGCTTTCGGCAGGCAGCGTAGGCGGGGTATTACGAGCGAGCGTAGGCGACACCGCTGAACAGTCTGCGGACCGCGTGAGGAGTTGTTCGACGAAGGTTAATATTCGCTACACCCGTGACATCAACATAATAATAATAATAATAATAATAATAATAAAAAAAAAAACACCAAACAAACAACACTAAACACAGAACGAAGAAGAAGGCAAACACCAAAACAACATTACTATTATTACAGAGTATTATTATTAACAAAACAAAATAAAATATAATAATATGATTGATTGATATAATGAAGAAACCAAAGCATCAACACAATAGAAGAAGAAGGCAGACGGACGCACCACAGCGTTGTGTTAGGCGATGGCTAATCTACTAATAATAGTAGTGTTATAATACTATTATAATTAGTAGTGTTGAATTTTTTTGTTGGACGAAATACAGACGGATGGAAGTGGCGACATCGGCCAAGCGTCACTCAGGTTCCCCATCACAGAATCTTACAGCCCAAAGTATACGGGCATGCCATATTAGCAGATTAATCAGACATTTTCGAATCAAATTCATCCGTCATTTCGCGCCGGATTGCCTCCCATAAAGAACGGCTGATGTGAGAGTCGTCGATGAACGCATCTTCCACCCAAGCGACGCCCTCGTCGATGCCACGCGCTCTGCGTTCATAATTAGTAAAAAGCTGGGAAAGCCTCTGCTGTCCCATCGACATCAGCATCCGGCCGTCCAAGGTAGGTGGTAATACTACGTGCGAGTACACGCCACCATCGACCGTGGTTATCCAACGTTGAACGTCTTCTGGGGACCAGTCAAACATCGACTTTGACTTAACCACAGCGTCGTACATCAAAACCGAGACGGATAGCACAAATTTCATTTTTTCAAATTCTTTGTTCATCAAACTTACGTGATTTAAGGTATTCAAGCTATGTTCAATGTCTGTAGAAGTCGGAGACAAGCAAGCGACCACGTGTGTGATGTGGTTCTTCTCGGAAAAGCACTCCCTCAAACAGCGAGTCAACATGTGAGCACGGTAGTTCAACCTCACCTTCGCACTCATCATTTTTTTTCCTTTTACATCCAAAACAGTTTGCCGTTCTTTTTGCTTTATGTTCACAGACGACATCAAGGGGACTTTTATTTGGTATTCCATCCTAGTTAAACCTTTGCTAAGCGTATTATATGCCCGAAAACAATCCTTTAAAGCAAATAGACTTTTGTTAATGTCAGCTGATTCGCGGTGCATCTTCGGGGTCATCTTAATTGTCTCGTAATTCCTCTCTGAGCCAGCCAGATCGACCAGTCTGATGGATCCCATATTCTGGCCCAAACTAATGGTCAATATGGCATGGGATCGTGAAGATATAGGATTTCTTTCTGTCACCTCAATTGATCGAAGCTTCAAAGCGTTTTCAAGTATCGCCATCATTTTATGCTTTTCACTTGCAGTACTTTCGAGGACTACGGTTTTGGCGCCACGAGGATGCACTTTTCCATCTCGATCGCTAAGTAGTTTGATTATCTTTCGATCTTGCAAAAGGTCGTAAGCTTTGGCTCCGTGAACTTCAAAAAAAGTCAGTGATGGTGTTATAGATACTTGATCGTCTTTGAGGCTACTCTTTTCTTCGTTCTTCGAATCGTTTACGCTATCGTTGAAATCCTGAATATGTTTACATAACCACTCGATCATTCCGTTCATTGTGTAAGTTTTGCCAGTTCCAGTTTGCCCGTAAAAAATGATCGTGGCATTTTTTTTCTCCACGCTAGCATGCTTGAACAATTTTGATATTGTCTCTTCGCAAACTTCTTGATTTGTTGCGAGTGGTGAGAATACCCTGTCAAAAGAAAATTGAAAATGCCTCATATTCAAACGCCTACCGGTCCGATCTACGCGACCATCGTGCAACTGTATAGTATGAACTTCCTCCGTACTGATAACCTTGTACTCGTCCTGCGCCCTTTCAAACTCCAGTATGGGTCGTGTGCGCACAAAAAGCTTAAAGGGCATTGAATGATTACTATCTGCGCTACTTTCTCGTTCAGTATCACCAGCAGATGACAATGGCTCTTTGGCGACTTTGTCCCGGGCAGAGTTTGAAAAGGACATGCTATTTCTCTGCTTTAAACCAACAAGGGGCAAAACTAACCCGTCGTGTTGCGGATACGCAAATCTTACAATCAATTCAATGAGTCCAGGATGAAGCTTGTGGAAAGCATATTGCTTGCCACAATCAATCATGAATTTTATAGTATTGTACCAACTCATAGCCAGCTGAAAGCGGCTCTTGTACGCCAGCGCAGCTTCACGCATATGGAGCTGCTGCCTGGCGTCAACGTTAGTCTCTGACCATAATGCCTCTTGTCTATTCCTGGCAGCAATGTTCCGCGGGGCATCAATCAGGTCCGACGGCGTCTCCAAATTTGTACTGTCCTCTTGAGCAAGAGACGTCATCGCTCACGGATTCTGGAGTACGTTGAAAGTGTGTCAACTATTGGCTCTCGCTAATGCACAGCGCAACTATTGGCTCGCAAACCGTTATGACTTGATTGAAAAACTGCGCTGATGATGTGATGATATTATTATAACATTTTTTTTTTTTATTATAATAATAATAATAAATAAATATAATGAAAAATAAAGATAATAAAAGAAGAATAAAAAGTCTTCCTATCACAATAAAAAATATAAAAATATATAATATGTAGGAATGAGATAGCAGGTTTGACTTTTTTGTCTCCTGGAAATTGGTAGTGTTATTACTAGCCGTCGTCTAGTATAAGTATACTCTTAAAAAGGCATAAAAAGGAAATTGAAAAAAAAGCACAAAACAACAATTTCGGTACACACGATATTAAAGATAGATTATTATACGCCCAAAAACCGCATGTAAATTTAAAACCAATTTCGCAACTGATTTTCCATTTCCAATCGCTGTTTCGAAATGTCGTTCTCGTACAGTTTTCTAAGCATGTCTTTTCGTGCAGCAAGCCGTCTATATGCGTTCAAGCGATTCACAACAGCTGTTGGCATGTCTGTTTCGTAACCAGTGAAAGCTTTGCCACCACAATAATCGAGCAAAAACCGAGTTTTCTTAAGAACATCCAAACGTTCATTCTCTGATGAAGGTAATTGATACATTTTGCGACTTGGTAAATCGGGGTTAAACATGCCGGTAGTAGGCTTCGCAGACGGATTATTGCGTAAATCTGCCCACAAGTGATGCTCGTGTTCATTTCGCGATGTCAGTTGAGGTTGTATAAGTTTTTTACAATTTCGATGAGGCACTTGTTCGGCATTCAGAGGCAATATCTTAATGCTTTCTAGACGCGGTGAAAGCAATGGCTTTACCTGCTTTTTGCCAGTGGTGAAAAATGGATTGTGAGGGTGGTTTTTATTGTTCAGTATATGCTTTACACCATCTCTTGGAATTATGGCGCGTCTTTGCATCGCAGGCGATGAATATTCAGTGTAATTATTCTTGCGATCCTCAATGCTGGGTCTCTGTTGCACCGTGGGAGCAGGTTTCTCTGGCTTTTGAGGCGTCCGCTTGGACCTTGTTTCTTTTCCTAAATTATTTGATACAGGAGGGATATGTCTGTTGTATTGCTGGCTATTTTTTTCCTTCTCTGCTTTGTTTGCTATGTTCAACTTGCCTAAGTCTATATCTGTAACATTTGGCACGTTTATCTGCGGTAGCGGCGCCTTGACAACATTTATTGCACTTTGTTCATCACTAAGCATCCTATGCTCGTGACTGCCGCTGTTACCATCTCTTTTTGTTATAACTTGCGGCGATACCCCCAACATCTTTCCTATGTTGCGTTTTGGGCTACCATACACAGCGTTTCCTATATGCGAATGAGCAGCGTTGACACCTTTGGTCAGTAAGTTGTCAAAGCCGTCAACCTGCGACTTTTTACTGGAGTCCTCAAGCCGTTTAATATACTGGCGGTGACGCATATCTGCTTGGCTTTTATCGTATATTCCCTCATTATCGTCGGCCAAAACATTTTGCACGTCAACCCTGATCGTCTGACTCTCATCATCTGGCACAAAAACACGCCCTTTCCTTCCAGGACTAAAGGGACTTATGGCTGCCACATCAGCTTGCTGCAAGATGGCACCTGTCTTTGAGTGCTCCTGTATTGTGGAATACCTTTCAAACTCAAATAAATCCTTGTGGGTGTCGTAGAATGCTGAACCGGACGCCATTGTGGCCCTTGCTTGCCTGCGTTGGGCGTCGTTTATGCACCCGTGCAATCGCTGGACCCTGTGCCGTGATTGGGTCGTCTCTGGGTGATAATTGAAGAAGGAACAATAATATAATATGTAGTATGATATAATAACATATATATATAAAAAACAATAAAATTGCAGCATGAAACAAAAACGAATACATTCTTCATCTTGCGCTCTACACATGTAAAACCGCTTTGTAACGGTGATTTGATAGCAAAACTTTGCTTATACTTGGATTGTACTTGGAGAAACCCACTTCCGGCGGCAACAACGACGACAGACTTTTTCGTCATAATATTTCCATTTTCGTCGTCGTTTTTTGCTTCTTATTATTCCCAGCTTCATGCTGATGCAAGCCACAGATCATCATCTTTCCCAATGCATTATTAGCAAGTTGGAATTCATAGGTTTTTTCTGGCTTGTTGTGGAAAGGAAAACCTGTCGCCGTCGTGCCCGTAAGGGAAAAAGAGAAGCACGGTTTGGTTGTTGTACAACATTTTCGGCTGATCATCTGCAATCGGCTAAAACTATGTTATATGCCCATCACTTTTTGCCACATCAGATCAAGACGAGCAATGTTTAAATTGTGCAGCAACAATAGTAGTATGAATCAAACTAGACTAATTCGATTAGTATTTGTAATGCCCGACACGCCGGTATAGTAGAGTTGTTTTTATACTCTACCAAAATCAATGTCAGAAATAGAGGGCCGATGTACTAGCTTCGCTATAATGGATCAAAAGCGTTAATAATATTGTTGCTGTTGTTAGCGTACTAATAATCGATGACGAAGATGGATTTTGTGCGTATTGTTGTTGCATTGGAACAACGGTATCGTATCGGCATGCTGAAAGTGAAAACACATACACACATATAGACACACATGCCAACAGAGTCACACATTCTTGGAAGTGGGCGATCCAGACAGTTGAAGTAGTATTCGTGCATTCGACGATGGATAGATCTCAAGGCCTGCAAGATGAGATAGCCATTCCCCCTTTGAAAAAGAAAGGGAAGATAAAACTGCTGCCACTATCAGACTTACAGACTGTCACACGACACATACATAGAAGCGGATTTCCAGGAGTCCCAACTGTTGATAAACTAAATAAGGATGACGACAAGTTTTATGTCGGTCCATCAGACAGAATTGGTAGAAACTTAAGTCCTGCGGTCGAAGGATTGTCTCGGCGAGGAAGAAAGCATGCAATAAGTCCCCCAAGATCACCACATCTAGATCATATCGTCAACCCTCCAGTGAAAAGAAGATCACGTGTTTTGAACTTTAGTGCTGGTCCTGAAGTTGATAGACCAAACAATGTCTCGCTTATCACGCGTTCGAAATCTAACATTGGCTATGCTGCTGCATTTTTATCTAAAAGCCATGATGATGAAGTTAAAAGAAGTAGATTCAAGTTTAATTCAGGTAGTACCAAGAAAACTAGGCCTCGTTTGGTCAGCGAGCACTCCCCAAGAAAGAGAAGCTGGGTTGCAGCAGATGCAGTTAAAAAATTTTTCCTGCAAAAGGCTAATCCATTATACAAAGAAGAAGTAAAAAGGACTTTTAAGGGTACAGATAAAGAGCAAGAATATCGCAAATTGGTACAGGCTCTGCATGCCATGGCGGCCAGTGACAGATATTTCGGGAAACCCCAACCCCCTCTAGGCGGATATCACTGGTTTATGCGCGTTATGGAGCGATCTGATTGGAAAGTGGAGGAGCACCATATGCCATTATTAGAAAGACTCCATAGTGAAATTGTATACGATTATCGTAGATCCATGGGATTAGCGTCAATTTTTTACCAAATCTTGTCTGAAGATAGTGCAGGACATTTCGATCTAGATCCTCAAATTCTGAGAAGCAATGCAAGAGAATGTAGCTCATTTGTAGATACTCGTAGAAGAAGCAAGTATATACTCAATACATTGCACTCGGGGTTGCCATCTAAATCTGAAAGATGTAAAGTTTTCAAATCGATTGTAGGGAAAACATTTTCTAACTATGATGCCGTAATACTGGCATTACATCAGCTTTGGGACAAACCTGATGGTTTGAGGTTAGACCGCAAGAAGGCTGAAAGTGCTGTATCGTATTCTAAAGCACGTTTAACTTGCGTCGGGGATCCAAATTTCCAAAGCTTATTACCGATTCATCCCCTAGTGTTCAAAGAATCTGAACAAAATAGACGGGATCGTGTTCGCTATGAAATGTGGCAACGATGGAGAAAGACTGCGGCGTACATGATCGAAACGCGAGTTATTGCAGCTGTGAAAGAAGTCAACGACATACGGGATGCAATTAAAGCAGAAATCGAAGGACGGGGTTTGCAAGCGTGTGATAGCAACGTGTCATTTAACAAATTTTATCGGTACTTGACGAGAAATGAAACTACGTATGTCCCGCCCACACTCAGTCCACTATCGGTAGAGAACTGGTTTCCAGAGCTAGATGATTCGCAAAAAAGTTTTGTTAGACCTCGACGGTGGAAACTATGGAGTGATGCGGCAGAAAGTGTAAATTTTCATCCTATCGAACGCATAGACATTATAGTAAAAAATGCAGAGGCATTGATGATGTCTCAGATTCAGGAGCAAACGGTAAAGTCCCTCGTTGCCATAACAGATTTTTTTGAACGATACACGTCAGCTGCTGGCATACCTGAGTTCTGGGTGCTAAAACAGGAGAAAAGAAAATCAGAGTGGAATAGTATCACTTTACACAATCGCCGTGTCAGAGCTATGAAATATGCACGAAAGTCAAAAGAGGAAACGAAGTTGAGGAAAACTGAGAACGAAGGCCCACACGATGGCAATGGTATAGTGAACGAGAAAGATGAAGATGACAAAAGTAAAAGGGTAATGCGAGACGTCATTCCGTACTTTGAACCCTTTTGCACAGGGTATGAAGTGCCCATATTTACACCTGCCTTTACATGCGAAATTACTATCGTGAACTTGCTGGAAGAAAGCCACCGCTTAATCATGGACGACGGAAAGATTTTACCATTTTCTTTGAATCCACCCTTTTCGAAACTAGAAACCCTGTTGCAGAACATTGTGGCTGGGATAATTGAATGCTCACAAAATTTTCCATCAATAAAGTTTGATAAGAAATCAGAAAAAATTATCTGGGGAATTCCAGATGCAGAGTATGAGGAGCAGCGCCAAGAGAAACGTAGGATACTTCATGCCCAAAACATTCAAGCTGCTGAAATTGCAATGAAGGAAGCCATAGAAAATGGTGAGACTGTGGATCCGTCTGACTATGAGGTTGGAGACATCTCTGATGATGATAATGAAGACGAAGAAGAGTATGTCAATAAATTAGGTGGACCATCTATTCCAGGCATATTTTCAGAAAATCCAATGGTTTTCAACATTAGAGAAAGGATCTCAGGCATATTTCATAAGACCCTGCCCGCTGTCAATGCTTTACTATATAGCTTTTCAGCTTATGGAGAATTGTATCAACTTGGCGTTGATGATGAAGTAAGTAAAGTAGCCAAAAGTATCAGTATCAAATCGCTGCCAAAATGCTATGAACTAGTTGACCATTATTTCGAGCTTAGAGCAAATATAGTCGAACATTGCAATCATATTGAGTACTTACCCCGAGGCTTAGTAGAAATCCGAACATTTAAGTTAAAGAATGCAATTGCTGCTCGTTCAGTAGAGCTTGCAAGAGTTGTGCTGGATGCTGCGAAAACTAAAGTCGTCGCCTTGTGTAATGACCTGACCAATGAATATCAAGAATGGGAAAAAACTTTAAATGGTGAGTTAAACTCGTCAGATGACATTTATCAGATGAGATTGACAATTGATGACATTGCAAAACGCATATTGCCTGGCCTTGTGGAACGCTTTAACGGGAAAGAAGGTATTGTGCAGTATATCTATTTTCTCACTACGTTTGGACACGAAATTGAGCAAGATTACCGTATTTTGATAAAGCAAATACATGAATGGCCAGACAATTTACGTTCTTCCATTATGAAGGGCCGAGCTAGGCTGATCAAAGAAGCGCAAAAGTACCTTGGCTTCTTGAATGTACAACGCGAAGCCATGGATGGAGATATCAAAGCTATAAGTTCTGGCATTAAATCTCTTCAAAATAGAGGTGGTTTATCAAGTGAAGCGATCATAGAGATGAATACTCGCATCGGTGGGTTGCGAAAGGGCGTGAAAAATGCCTTTAAGTTAGCTGTTGATATTAAACATGAGGAGGAGAAACTTGCCCAAGCAGATAGTGAATACGTAGCTCAACTAGACACCTTAGATAGTTTTCTTGCTCCTTTGGAGAAGCTTTGGTCAACACTTGCCAAATATCAAGGCTCAAGTCTTTTATGGTACCATACACCTGTAAAAGATATAGATGCGCGGACCGCCATGGAAGAAGCGAGTCTGATGATGAAAGACCTGAAAAAGATTAACATTACTGAAGCAATATCTTTGGCGCCTCCGTCGGCGATAGCGTCGAAAGGTGCTATTGGCGAAATGCAAATATTCTTAAATGAACATTTCACTTTATTGAGCATGGTTGCTACCCAGGGGATGAAGGAGTCACATTGGCTAGCAGTGTCAAAGGCAACAGGAGTCAAAATTCCATATGATCCAAACCTCACTTTGGATACCCTAGTAAAAGTCTACCGTCTACATAAGAGTACTATTTTGATGGAGACAACTTGTATGCAGGCGCATCAAGAAGATGATGTTAGAAAAGCTCTTGACTCCATGGAAGACGAGTGGGAAGATTTCAAATGTGATGTACTTGATCACGAATTACTAAATCACAAAGTAATTGACCGCCATTGCGACGAAGATATTGAATTGTTGCTAGACGAGCAGCATTTACGAGCAAAATCATTAAGTGTTACAACAGCAGCCGAACCGCATATGGACCGTGTTTTAAGCTGGATTGGAAAAGTTCATCAAGCTACTAAGAACATTGGTCAGTGGAGAATATATGAAGAGAAATATTTTCATATGGCCGCTATCTTTCAGCATGAAGAGGTCATTGAGCAACTACCAGAAAACTTTGAAAGCCTTCAATTGGTAGCCAAGAATTGGGATATAATAATTCAGAAAGTCACTACGACAGAAAGCGTTTTCGATGTTTTACATACACAAGAATTTTATGAATTATTAAAGGAAGGTTTAGATCGAACAATACAAATAGAAAAGGCTGTCGTATCCTACCTGGCATCAAAACGCAAAAGCTTTCCACGGTTTTATTTTTTGAGTGATGAAGAAATTATGAGAATTTTATCTCAATCCACAAATCTGAAAGCAATATGTGACGATATGTATAAATTTTTTGATGGTATTAAGGGCTTACAGTTTGGTGCTTTTAGCGGAGATGGAGATGCTGCAAGATATATTGATTCCAGTGATGTCATTGCCATTATCGGATACCAAGACGAAGTCATTGAGTTTAAAAAAAGGCCTATTTCTTCTAGGGCTGGCATGACTATGTCAAAGCAAAAACTTATATCGAACAACGAAGATAAATGCTACATAAATCCAAAAAAACATAAACTTGGAGTAGACTCATTTTTGCTGCAAGTAGAGCAAGAGATGATGTGGGCCTTGGGTGAAAATATTGATTTTGCCATGCGATGTTTCGGTAGGATGCCATTTGATAGATGGGCACGTAGATGGCCCCTACAGACTGCTTTGGCTGTTATTAAGATTATGTTTACAATGGATGTAGAAAAAAATATGGGAAAACAGGATCAATTAAAGTTACTGCACTCTGACTACGTTGCTTCTACAAATGAAGCCGTGAAGTTGTTGCAAACAGAAAAATCCATGAAACATTGGCACATCTTGAACTCGATTATTATCTGTTACTTATATCAGCGCGACATCATTGATCTTTTAATCGCAAAGAAAACAACGAAGTTAAGTGAGTTTGAATGGTTCTCACAGGCAAAATATCAATATGTGCGCCCCAACAGTTCTGCTGATACAGTTGATGAACAAATGTCATCTATAACAATAGATCTTATGGGTATTGGAAGTGCATATGGTTATGAGTATTTGAAGCCATCTTCGCGCTTGGTATTGACCCCCCTAACGCTAAAATGTTTTCGTGCACTTGTTATATCTTCCAAGCTGGGATATTTTAATGCTCTGCATGGGCCTGGGGGCGTTGGCAAAACAGAAACTGTTAAAGACTACTGTCGTTTAATGGGGCGAATGTGTATTGTACTTAATTGCTCTGATGCGGTTACTTCAATTTTAACTGGTCGCTTACTGAAAGGTGTTGCAGCTTCTAGAGTTTGGGTTTTATTTGATGATTTTAACCGTATGTCAATGACTATAGTTAGTGTTGTCGCGCAGCAGCTTGGGATTATTCGTCGAGCTAGTATGCTAGCAAAAGGGGAAAGTAGTAGTTTTGATTTTGAAGGCGAAATGATAACGCTAGTGCAACCTTCAAACCTGTTTTTGACATTAAACACAACAAAATTTGAAAAACAAATTGCTCCAGTAAGTTTCAAAACTTTATTTCGTGATGCTACTTTGACACACCCTGACTATTTTGAAATTTCTCGTGCTATTCTTGTAGCATCGGGATTCATGTGCAGCAAAGTTCTTGCAGAATTGGTTACTGATAGCTATAGCATATGTGCAGATATTTTTTGTACTCGTACCTCTCACGATTGGAGTTTAAGGCAGATTATCGCTGTCTTTCGTACTGCATCAGATGAGATTAGGTATACCAAAATTTCAACTTTAGACAGCAAACGTGAGATTTTGGAACGAAGTATTATTTACAAAGCTTTGCTTCGAATACACGAACCTCAGTTTGACCAAAGAGATAAACAATCGTTTCGGAGCATAATCGACCATGTATTTTGTGATGATATAGGCAAAAAAATTTCGTTTTTACCTTTTGAGCTCCACAAATGTATAGTGGAATTATGCTCGTCGGAAAGATTTATGCTCACACCAAAACAAAGTTTTGTCCACGTTGTCGGGGATCTGTATGAATCCTTGTATGCTCGCCATGGAGTTATTGTATTGGGGTCGTCTATGGTTGGTAAAACAACGTCAATTAAACTGTTGAAAGCTGCAATGACAAAATTAAACACCAATTCGAGTTTTCTCCCTGAACACTTTAGAAATTTTGTAAGCAATGAGGTTGCCACACATGTTGTGAATTCGAAGGCATATTCATTTGAACAGCTATACGGTAAATTTGATCCGTTCGACGAGTCTTGGGTTCCCGGATATGTGGAAAAAATTTTGCTAGAAGCTGGATCTACAGAATTTCGAAAAAAACAAGTGTGGCTAATCTTCGATGGGCCAATTGACACGGAATGGATGGAATACTTAAATAGTGCTTTAGACGATACGCGCAAGCTTTCTGTCTCTAATGGAAAATCGGTCCTTGTCCCAGGAAATTTTAGATTTATTTTTGAATCAGACAATGCAAACTTATGCACTCCAGCTTCGGTGAGTCGATGCGGAACCATATACATAGGGCAGCAGGAAGTTGGCTGGAAGGCGTATCTTGCAGCATGGTTCGAGAAAATAAATATTGTTGACCCAGTAAAGAGAAAACGAGGCCAGCTTGTTCACCAAAAATCATCGTCTATGCTTTCTTCTAAGAAAAAATCTCGGCGTTTGGTAAGACGACAGTCAATGCAGACATTGCAATTTAGACTGGAACACCATCATAAATCAAGTGATATTTCCATGACATCAGCTCAGAAAAACCATTTGGATGCTCTTTTTGAATGGATTATACAACCATGTTTTACATATTTTGACGTCGTTGCGAAAGAGTACTTGAAAAACTCTTCGAATTGTACAAAGAGAATCGATAGAGTTACAAAACTTATCGCAATGCTTCTAAAGAATATTTTTTCAGACAAAATTACGAATGAGATGAGTTTTTGGCGGGGAGTGTCAAAAAAAGCGCCTGAGCTAACGCTTCAAGATATAATAAATTACGAAAGGGAGCAAAGGAGACGTCAGCATCATAGAAATTTACAAGCAGCTGAAGATAGAAAAAGGAATAGTTTGGCCAAGGAATTGAAAGAAGAAGAACAGAAGGCGAAAGAAATGGCAAAGCAAGAAGCAAGGCGTGGAATGCCCTTGGCCCGCAAACAGAACAGAAGGCCGAAAACATCGACGTATAAAAATACTCGCAGGCGAGGGGGAAGGCCGCATACTGCTGGTGGCAAAAAAACCAAACATGATAGCGATACGTACAATAAAGACAATTATACTGTACATATGCCTGAGTTTAAAGGATATCATACAAAGTCTCAAAAAGTATTTTTACTGCAAGAATGCGCTAGTGAATGGCTTGACAAAGGACAAAAAAGGTTAAATTCCAAAATAGAGTTGCTTCAAAAGCTAATACAAGAAAAGGAGGAAAAAGAATTATTGAAAAGGCCCATGTAGAGAGATACCCCGTTTCTATTCGATTTGATATTGAAGAAAGACTGTCAATTAAAATGTAGAATACACACACACACATATATGTAACATGATATATACGAAAGGTATATATATATACGAGTACGAATAATATATCGTACACAAAAAACTTTCTTTTTTTGCTACAGTATTTTTTTCAAGATGTTTGATTTGATTGCGTCCATATTAGCACAGTTTGTAATGTCGACGACAACAAAACGCTCTTTTTTAATCACATCCCCCAGCGCATTCATAACTATTGAGCTAGACTTCTTGTAGCCAATTAGCACCAGCAAATCCGAATCCCTGCAAAGCAATTTGATAGATTTTGTAATTTCATTACGATCCCTGGAGGATTCTTCTCTCCCATGCTGGTCCAATAAAGGCTGATCCTCCCAGGCATTTTCTACATCATTTCCCTTTGAAATGTTTGAGTCATCAGCTGGGAGAAGCCCAGCGATCGAAAGATCTTCAATGCCAATCACACGTGTGTGAATCCTTTTGTAGTTTAATATCATGCTTTGAATTTCCGGTAGAATACCATCCTTAATGCCTCCTTGAAAAATAAGAATACGCTTGCTGTCTCTTAAACCGTTCGGTCCAATAGTAGCTTTCGGCCAGGCTAAGTCCAGGACTCGACGTTTAGCATTGCCTGCTTCTCCGATCCACTCCATAACCAAGCGAAAAAGCGGTGGTCCAGAAACTTGATTTAGTACAACGCATGCAATTATCACAGTGGCGAAGCCTCCACCCCACACGCGATTTTCTAAATGAATTTTTTTTGCCAGTCCCAGTGTTACACCAGCTTGCGTAATGTATGCCATCCATGACAATCTATTCTCCTTGTGCGGTTCTCCAGACATATAGCCGCCGAAGGATGCTCCAATGAGTATGCCGACTATGCGACCGCCAAAAATAATGGAAGAAATTACAACAGTTTGTGCTAAAGACTTTAAGTCTAGCGCTGCTCCTGCCAGCGTGAAAAAGGCCACGTAGACCGTTGGTGTTACTACCTCCAACGAGGCTTTGAATACTTTGCGTTGATTACTGTAATTTGCCAATAAAAACCCTCCAACCATGCATACTATCAATGGCTGCAAATAAGGGTCGACTAAATGTGACACCACGAACGTAGAAAATCCCAGCGCCATGATGACTACAGCTCGTGCAATATCGATAAAGCCATAACTTTTGGTACTGCCAGTGGAACCATAGGACTCACCTTGTTTGCGTTTGCTGAGCCCTTTATGGCTTTTGTCGGTCAAGGGCGAAGTAGCCTGAATGATAGCTTTGAGCGCAAATGAGAGAATGTAGCCAAATGCCGTACTGCATATGATTTGCGCTATGAAAACGGAGACAACATTCTGGGATTCCGTCCGATTTGCAAGAAGACTGTTGGAGACAAGACTCGTCAAGGCAAAAAGCCCTATAACGACAACATCCGACAAGACAGTAACACCAAGGATCGTACTTGTAAATGGCCCCTCTGCATCAACTTCTTTGACGATAGCAACAGCCGATGCTGGCGAACGCGCACATACTAGAGCGCCAGCCATCAATGCAACGGCTGTAATTTGGTTGGAATTCATATGTTTCATAAAGTGTATGTATGGGTGCATTAGAAAAATGGTTAGTGTACCAATTGCGTACTCAAAAACGACC
>JACLAC010011640.1_pt1 | contig 16384 bp, 9 predicted proteins | sample 8027881 | NCBI WGS metagenome assembly JACLAC01 (sample SAMN15725517, study PRJNA655200) | protist metagenome | isolation source: fluorescence activated cell sorting (FACS) single amplified genomes of... | place: Spain: Blaines Bay Microbial Observatory, Mediterranean Sea | collected 2016-01-19
TGTAGACCACATTCAAGCGATAAAGAACGTCGAAGTACCCCTCTAGACTATCGGCATACCGATCGAGTTTGCCGTTCATCGCATAATGAAAAAGCTCATTTTTGCGACTGTTGAGTACAGCGATCTGGGCTTTGGGTGCTGGAACGACAAGGTCGTCCATATGAGGCCCCAATTTTTCCCTAAAAGACCGTGCCGCTAGAGTCAACTCCTTGTCACTGCCATCCAAATTGACGAGCCCCCATGCTGGCGACTCTTTACCAAGGACTTCTGGTCGATATTGCCAAAACAGGAACCCCCTCACCCCCATGCCCAATTGAGGGATGAACTCCTCAAGTAGTGCATCAAGGTCAACGGGCCTTGGGTACATCGAGGTATCACCGTATGCGATATGGGCCTCGGCGTTGAAACTGATCTTTCCATTCGCCGCCGAAGTCAGCATCGTCGGCCAAATGGGACCTTTGATGATCGTTGAGCCAAAGCAGTCACAATCTTCAGCCAAGGCCATGTCGTCCACTCCAGTCACGGAATTAAAGATACGAAAGGTGTTGGCGACAACATGGAGGTAGTTGACATGTTGGCCGTCAAATTTACGCGTCCATTCCAAACGCCATTTGGCCTCTTCGGTCATCGTGTCCAAGCAAGACTCCCTCCAATCGATGAAATCCAGATAGGTATTGGGGGAGCGAGGGATCTCGACTTGCTCCCAGTTCTGGTAGTTACGACCCCATTTTTGGTTGAGCTCATCTAGACTGGGGTATTTTTTATTGAGCCATTTCGAGAACTTCTCTTTACAATGATGACAATAACACGGCAACTTCTCCAACTGCGGTGTGCGATAGGGTTCAGAAATCTGCTCCGGTTCGTTCCACACATCCCACATCTCCAGTGCTGGGTGCTGGCCAAAGTGACCAACGGCATGCTCCACAAACCTCTGACGAGCCCACAATGCACCGGGGTGATTGTAACATGGGCCAGGGAAACCACCGATTTGACGGCATGAAGATGATGATGGTTCGACAACGGTACCATCGGCCAAGACCGGCTTTGCATCGGGATACTTTTCGAACAGCCAATTGGGAGCAACATCCAATATGATATTGATGGTCACCCCAAGACCATGGACGTGGGCAAGGTCCATGAGGCGGTCGAGGTCATCGTAATCGTATTCGTGCTCCGTGACATGAGACCAGCGCCACTGTAGCCAAAACTTGACCTGATTGAAACCAAGTTGCTTCATTTTTTCAAAATCTTGTTCCCAACACTCCGCTTCGGGCGTCGGGGCCCTGTAGTATTGAGCACCCCATAGGAATGGGAAGGAAGGTGTCGTGTATTTAGTCATATGATCGTCCATAGTTTAAACGCTTCACTCGCCCCCACTCAACATGTCAATACATTTCTTCGTCAGGCCCATATCACTCTCTAAAACGGTCTCAGGACCCGTCAAAAAAGGGTAAGGTTGCCAGCGTTGAAAAATCCAATGGTCGGGATCGCCACCGGCGTTCAGGTAACCCTTCAAATAATCCAAGGTGTTCTTGATGGCCGAACGATTGCGAGATTTTGCATTTTTCGCTTTTTGTTTTTCCACAACCATGTTCGCACCGGTTTTGGTGTAATCATCAAAAGCGTTGATGATCATACCAACATCTAAGTCTGCGGATTTGATGATCCTCTCTGCAGCCATGATGCGACCGTAATCCACGACACCCTTAGCTTTGCCGTCGTAACGGCAGTCGTGGTAGCTAAAGTCGATGTGGAAGTGGTCCAACTTGATCCCAGCCTCAAGCAGTTGACTTTTGGCCTCCACTAGGAACAGCCCCAGATCGATGGGGTAGATGCTGCCTGGGTCCGTCGAACGATAACCCTTACTTTTGTGGCCTTTGATGCTGAAGTACCCCAAAGACTCGATCATGCCTATTTTAGCATTGGGGAAGGCTTTTTTCATAGCGACCAGAGACTTCACCACTTCCGACAAAATCATACGCCAATCGGGGTTGGCTAGCCCTGCCATGGGTTTATCCCCCTGTAAAATCAGCCCAAGGTTCCACATCACGGCGTGGTCGGTGGTGAGGTGATCGACTCGTCCACCAACATCAACCCACCGTTTTAGGACGGCTAACTCTTGTTCGGCGTACCTCTGTCCTGCTCCGACTCCAGTGTTATTTTTTGACAATCTCAAAGCACCGATCTCAAAGGCGCACTGGAGCCCATTTTGATTGGCAAAATCAGCCAGACGGCGGAGCTCTTCTTCACGATAACGGGGTCGTCCCGTGGCAGGCCGCGGCTCAGGGTATAGGCTTTCAATAAATTGTTTGAAAACTTTGGTGTGTGAGTAAACCGTTGGCCAGTTTTCTTTATGGGTCACCTGATCTAAAAAATCATCTCGTATAGCACGGGTTACGGTGTGTATCGATCCTGGGCCATACCATATAGATAGGTTTTCTTCATGACGACGATCAATGCTAATCTGGGAGGCTTGTAGATCGCCTCTAAAGCAGGAAGCTACACTAAAGATGATGATCACAACTGGATTCAACACCAACAATGATGATATGACAATTTTCATGGAAGGATTTTCTCGTATCATGGAAAGTCTCTCAAAATCACTTAAGAAATTAATATAACTATACATTGATGTCAGTGGACTAGATTAAAAAAATTCGTGTCAACCTGAATGATCTAACCTTCAAAGTGACTTTTGTTTTAACGCTAACTGACGCTGAATATTTTCAGCGTAAGCTTCATCAATAGGGTACCTGATCACAAATAGACCACCCAATAGGATAAAGCCTGACGGTACCAAGGTGAAGAGAATGCGTATCAAATATATGCTTTCGGGGCTTTGCTGCGGCGCTGCATCAACGATACCCACAGCATTCACTAAAAAACCACTCATGCTGACGGCAATGGTGACGGCAACTTTTATGCTCAAACCAAACACCGCCGCAAAGGTGGCTTCCCTTCGCTGGCCGGATTCAAACTCATCCACACTGCAAAGGTCTGCGATCATGGAGGGCACGACGATCCATGGGAGTGTCAGCGCCACCTTATTGATGGCAGCCAAGAACAATTGCAGATAGGGATAGTCCGGAGTGTAGCAAAACCAATTCAAAAGGTGGGCGACCGTCAGAAAAACGATCCCAGCCATGAGGGTGCTTTTTTTACCGTAGCGATTGAGGGCAACGGTGATCAAAGGGATCGTGCAAAGCGTCGCGATGGTGCCCACCAGCCCGGCGTAGAAAACCATATTGGCCACCTCTTCCATAGCCTGCTCGTAAGGCAGTGCGCCAAAGACGTGATAAGCGTTGATGTAATTCCCCATGGGTCCAACCAACACAACACCCATTAAAAACATCACACAAAAACCACACAGTCTCAAGAAATGAGGATTTGAAAACGTTTCTACAGTAGATTGAAAAAATGCTGTCTTCTTTTCCACGATCTCTTTATTTATTGTGCTCTCATCCAATCGCGTTTCCTTTGAAAATGCTGAGGCGATAGCAGCCATGGTGACAACACAGGCAACAACAAAGCTAACCGGCACAAGTCCCCTCAGGGTATCGCCATCACCGAAATAAATGGACAAAGGCAAAACCGAGCCCGTCACCACCGCTGCCACCGCTCCAAACCAACCCCGCATCGCCTGAACAGAGTTCCTCTCTTTCACATCTTGGGTCATCTCCAAACCCATCGCTTGCCAGGGGATGTTCCATACCGTAAAAAAGGTGAAATACAGTATACTGCAAACCGTGAACCATGCTAATAGTGTGGTCTCACTCCAATCGCGGCTTGGAATCCAGATCATAAAGGAAAACAAGCCAACACCAAGTCCCCCAATGAGGATATAAGGCCGCCTCCTTCCCCAGCGGGAACGGGTACGGTCACTGATGTGCCCCATCAATGGGTCTGCGACGGCGTCCCAGATCCTTGGGAGCGCTAGAGCGATACCGAGCAGGGAAGCACTCACCCCCAATGTCATGGAGTAAATGTAGGTGGCATTGGCCATGACAGCATTGACCATCTCACCGGCAAAACCGCCACAACCCCACTTTAATTTGACGGAGTTCTTCACTGTCCCAGTCTGACGAACACAGTCTTCGTTTTGGTTAGCTTTCATGTTAATCTTTTCGCTCAATGTCTTGAATTTGGGACTCAAATGGAGCGGATGTCAATGGACACGACCTCTGCTTTTTTTTGTCCCGGTTTCTGATCACCTTGGACCAACAATGAGAGCCTTTGTTTGCCAGCCGCCAGAGACAAAGAGCTATAATCGATCCGAGATGCACTGCGATGATCCGCTTTGATGATTTGGCCGTTGAGCATCAAGTCGACTTCAGCACAATCGTCTAGACCTTTTCCTTTGATGGAAAATGTGGCTTCCACTGGTTGCTCAACCTCAATGGTGTAATCGGCACGATCGCCGGGTTTTACAAATCCAAGGGCACCACCATAAAATATAAATTTCATGTCTCCAGCACAATCTATAGCTTTATTGGCAGATATTTTCCACGACTTTCTTTTTCGTGGATCGATGACGATCTGCCTCATCTGAAAAGTGCGATTGGTCTTGACGATTTCACGCCATTCACCTCGGCAGCGTTTAGATAAGTTTTGGGTCAATTCCGGCTTCATATGGCTGAGATCATTTTTCTCACCAGGGTCTTGATCGATGTCAAAAAGAAGCTGCTTATCACCGGGAAGGTGATGAAACTTGTAATTTTGATGGCGCAAGACGGTATGAAGACGGTTGTAATCCACCTCACTGGCTTCTCTAAAGATCCCGGATGAGGTCGCCGTACCTGGCTCCCCCGGCCCAGCCAAGGCTAAACGAAAGATGTCTCGATTACTCTGATACGAGGGATCCTCCAAAGAATCCCTCAGGCTTTGCCCATCGAAACTGCGGTGCGTTGGCCTCAAGTTCTTTGGCAGCTCGCACAAATCCAATAGGGTGGGCAACAAGTCCTCTACCTTAGCCACCTCCTTGCGTTGACCCGGCGCGATCTGACCAGACCACTTGATCAAGAGAGGGCTACGAATGCCATGATCCCAAACCTCGGCTTTGTGTCCGATGAGGCCTTGGGGGTTTCTGAGTTTCCAGTCCTTAGAGTCTTGGGCGTGTTTATAGTTATCGTTCACCCAAGCCGGTTTGTTTTCCGTCGGTCCGTTGTCGCTCAAAAAAACAACGATGGTGTTTTCATCTTGGCCCATTTCCTTGATGGTGCTGAGCAGACGACCGATCTGGTCATCCATCTGTTTGATGGAGCCGTAACACTGCGAAAAACTCTCGGAATAGCCTTTTTTTCGATAGGGTTCCGCATAGCTGTCCGGGCATTCCCATGGCAAGTGCGGTATGATATAAGCCATGTAGGCTAACCATGGGGTGTTTTTCGAGGCTTTTATTCTCTCGATAGCAGCATCGGTGATCAGTTCGGCCGACCAGCCCTCCGTCCACTTGGCCTTCTCCGGAGTGCAGAGCATGGGACGCTTCTGCAAGTAGCCCCCACCGATACCGCAGAACCAGTCAAAACCCCGTTCTACAGGCCCCAACTCCATCGCTTTAGCACCGTCCCACTTTCCAAAAAGCCAGCTTTGGTAACCAAAACGTTTAAAAAACGAAGGCATCAGTGTCTCATCTCGTCTCACATCGCCACGGGGACCGACACCCCAAACACCGCATTTGAGGTGGTCCCTACCCGTTAGCAGGGCAGACCGAGTGGGAGTGCAGGCCGGCGCAACCATACAGTGAGGATAAAAGGCAGACTGCTTCGAGAGGCGATCCAGGTTTGGTGTGTCCACCAATTCATTACCCGTGAAGCCAAAGTCACCGTAACCTTGATCGTCGGAAATGATCACCAGTAGGTTTGGTTTTTGATCGCTAGACAGCAGAGGGGCCATCAGCATTGCCACGATAAGGAAGTATGGGTAGATAGTTTTTATCATGACGGCAAAGACTTGGCTCTAATGATTATAGCGATTGGTTACAGAAAGATCATGATAATTGTCCTACGGTTAAAATCAAGTAAATATTTCAGTTTGTATTTTATTTTAACAGCAAGACAAAGCAATTTTTTTAACAAAAAGCCAAATGAGTCTTCTACAAAATCTCATTTGATCGGCTCAACATCACATGCACTCGATGTTGTGAACAAGACATGTTCTAGTTAAGACTCGCTTAACCAGCATGGCTTATATGTTTGATGTTTTTGAAAAAGTATCAATTCAAGCTACTCCCCAATATCATTTTGTCCGAAAGACCTGACTCGCCACTAAGGTCTTGAAAAATTCAGGCAAGGCGTAATCACTCTGCTCAGCTGAATCCATGATCTCTTTTGCCAAGAGATCATCGGTCAATTCATAGTCACGACCTAGCGAGTAAGCGATGAGCGCTTCAGTGAAGCCTCTAGCAAAATCATCAATCCTATCGACCACCTGATCTCTCATCTCGAAGAAACCTTCAAAGGATCCCTCATTTCCCAAACTTCCCGATGCGTCGATAGGCACCACTTGACTGCGTCTTCCTTGACCAATGGTTTCTGACACTTGCCATTTCCCAGCGGCGGTGAAATTCTCAAACCCATATCCGATGGGGTCGATACGACTGTGACAGCTAGCGCACTGGGGGTCGGACTGGTGAGCGTGCAACCTTTCCCTACTGGATAACTTCAAATGATCTAAGCGAGATATTTGCGGAACATTAGCTGGTGCAGGTGGAGGAGGATCGTTAAAAATGTGACGCAATACCCAAGCTCCTCTCTCTACAACACTCCTTGATGTCCCATCGCTCCCCATAGCGTGAAATGCCGACATGCCCAGAAGTCCACCCCTAGGCGATGCTTTGGGGAGATCGACCTTAACAAAATCGTCGCTTTTTACATTTTTCAGACCATAGTGAGTTGCCATCAAGGAGTTCACGACAACGTGGTCACTTTTTAGTAATGACCTCAACTTTTTTCGTTTATCACTTCTGATCAAATATAAAAATGATTCATAAACCTCCTGGCGTGCCGCCGCCCTTGCACTTTCATCAAATTCAAGATGTGTTCTGACATCAAACTGAAACAGATCTAAACGCTCCATATCGAGCCATTGATCCATAAATCCTGCAGCAAAATGCTCAAATCTTGGATCGTGAATCATACGATCCACCTGATCACTAAGGGTTTTAGAATCCTTAAGCCGTTTTTTATCCGCCAATTCTCTCAAGGTTCTATCTGGGGGAGAACTCCAAAGAAAAAAGGACAATCGAGAGGCAAGCTCTAGGTCACTGATCTCGATTTTCTTATCCTGCTGACTCTTTTCATAAAAATATAAAAACATCGGCGAGGCAAGGACGATGCTCAATGGCTTCTGTATGGACTCATCGAATGATTTCCCTTTTTTCCTCTCATTTTTAAACAAGGTGAGCAATGTGTCAGAATATTGACTTTTAAAGGTCTGGCCTCTAAAAGCCTCTTTAGCAAAATCCTTTATGATGTTTCGCGCACGAGAGCTTTCAGATCCGTACCTCATGTACTTGGATAGGATTTGAAACAATACACTTCTCTTTTTTATATCACGAAATGGTCCTTCGATTTCAACCCAATCGATCCAAACGGCCGGAGGCGTGCCATAACCATTTTCGTTCATGAATCTACGAAAAAATACTTTCTCAAATTCTTTACTATCGGTCGCTTGCCTTTCCTGGATTGAAAAAGTGTTTGTTTTTTCGCTCAAGACATGGACCTCTGTCTCGATGACTTGAGGACTCGATACACGACCTAACACCTGAACTGTTTTTATGGGCAGGTCCGAAAAACCTCTTTTCGCACCATCAAGTTGTGGATGACCGATTTGAACGAAATGTCGATACTCAGCAGAATCATCAGTTACACCACCACGTATCCTCATGATGTATTTTCCAGGCACCATTTTCCACGGTACCTTAATATCGATTCTCGTGGAGTTCTGGTAAACTTTCAAGTGCACTCCTTTTCTTGCGAATGGAAGCTTTGAGTATTTTAAATAAAAAGGATAATATTTTAGAGCGTCATTATATGACTTGAACATACTGACCATCGTGTTAAAACCATAATCCTTAGGATCTGGACATTCACTCAGATGTTTTGAAAATTGTATGATATTCTTTTCCACGTTGAAATCGTACTTCTGAATCACATCACGATTAGCACGTAAAGCTAATACTTTTTTATACTGCTTTTCCCACCTCAAGTGCTCATCCATATTTTTTTTCAGTCTTTGCAAAGACTTTTGTGACCTTTGATTGAGCTCCTTTTCAGGTTCAAGGCGGAATATCTTCTTTGACTCGTTGGCATGTCTAAAGTCAATAAAAAAAACTTTCAAGGCCCGCTCGGCATGACTCATGTATTTCTGCAACTGATCGCTTGACATGAATAGGGATGAACCAGCTGTATCGAATCTCGATGTCGATTCCTCATGAGTGTTGATCTCCAATTCAACGCCCAATAATTCTTTTATGGAATGAACGTACTCCCTACGATTGAGTCTTCGCATCGTGATCTTCCCCCCCGTCTGAGCTAAAGCCTTTCTAGCTTGAACCATGGTTTGAGCTAGATCGTATAGAAAGTTGGCCTTCTCCTCCCCCTTTGGCTGTGTTTTTTTTGCAGGCGGCATCTCGCCTGAATTCATCACATTTAAGACTTTTTGCCACAAATCTGCTGCTTGCAAGTTTGTTATTTTATGGGGCAAAGCCTCAAGGTTCACTTTTCCTTTTTGCACATCGTTATTGTGACAATCAAAACAATATTTAGACAAGAAGTTGCTGTGATGTTGGGGGAAGACAACGTCATGAGCGTCTACTGTGGCGGTGATATTATCTTTTTTTCCTTGGGGAGTGTCATCGACCACTGAAATCATCTCTGGTGGGTGGTGCTCACCACCGGGACCTCCATACTCTGGTGATTGTGGAGAAATAGGATCTAGGTCACCTGCTGCTGATTTTTTTTGCTGATTTTTTTGGGGTTCGTCTTCGTCGTCATTATTCTGATCATCTTCTGTTGAAACTGTCTTTTCTTCTGAGCTCATGATGTCCATCTGTTTTTGGACGTCTTCTTTTTCATGGAAAATCGAGACATCATATGACTCTCTTTTTTTGGGCAGCGACTCGGAGAGCAAGCTATGAGCTGCACCTTGATGATCCATCTTGTCATCAACGGTGATCTCTGAAGGGGGCCTTAACCGCGATTTTTTTTTGACCTCAACTTCAGGTTTAGATCGCTCAACACCATCCTCAGCCATTATATTGTCTTTATGTTTAGGTATATCTAGTGATTCAACATCAAGGACAGTTATTGATTTTTTTGTTCCTATGTCTTGATCCATTTTACGGATCGAGATCGTAAATAATACAACAAAGCCAATGACCATTACCGCTATGGCCGTGAGAACATGTTTTTTTAAAGAGTCTGAACTTTTTGGTGATATGGCCTTAGTCTTGGCGCGCTCAGAAGGAATATTGCCATATTTTTTTTTGACTTGAGAGATCGTTATTTTCTTTTTTGCTTTGTCGCGTGATCCTTCTATAGCATCAATTTTAAATTTGGTTTTACACTTGGGGCATCTGGCTATTTTACCCAGATACTGAGCATCGACATCGCTCTTATAATGGCATGACGGACAAATGCAGATTATTTTCTCAGTCAAGAATTCCTCTAATCATTCGATGATAATATTGGACAATAGGATCAGATTTCGTACATCGATCGGGTAACATTCAGCTGATCTAAATAAATGATCACCTCAAAATAGTGGATCACAAAAAGTGCCAGTGATTTTAGGACCAAAGCAAGAGTCCATCAGGCGTGTGCAAATAACTCTTTTATCAGTCCAGTGCTATCACCATGGGAATCCACTTTTAATCCGAGGCCATGAATGATCGATAACCAAACGTTACAAAGTGGAGTGTCTTTCTCAACAACGATTTGCTCACCCAGTTTGAGACCTGCTCCTCCTCCTGCAATGATCGTAGGGCAATTGTCCAAGTAATGAATGGACCTGATGTTTGATCCAAAAACAACAACAGTGTTGTCGAACAAGCGACTGCCATCAACCTCTCTTATCTTTTTTAGGTTATCAAGAAATCTGGAGAACATTTGGCTTTGGGTCTCATCTCTCAATTCAGACGCTTCTAAAGAAGGACCAGGGCTGTAATGGCTCATACTGTGTCCATTGACTTTCACGCCTAAACTTCTCAACAGTGAATTCACCGGTTGACGATAACTCATCACACGGGTCGAGTCTGCCTGAAGCACGGCAGCCATTAAATCGTAAACCATGTTGATCTCATCTGTTCCCGAAAGACCGGGTCTTGGTGGCTCCAATGTTGTTTTGGACTTTGGAATGGAAAGCCACGCTTCATCTCGACTCAATTTATTTTCAATATCACGAATACTTTGTAAGTACTCATCCAACTTAGCACGGTCATGGGATGAGAGCGATAACTTCATACGTTTACATTGATCACAAACGACATCCAACACGCTTCTTTTTTCAGAGATCGCTTTGTGTCGCTCGCTCAAGGGTAGTTTATCCGCTGAAAACACTTGATGATACGCCTCCAAAGCGGAGCTGAACCCAGATAGCGGCCTACCGTCTTTGTCCCAAGCCAAAGATTGTCCAGGGCCATGGCCACCCGTTGATGATTTCATCTCCCCACTGAATTGGATCGAAGCAAAACGAGTGTGTTTTCCAAATTCCTTGGCCACGACCTGATCGGCGGATATGGTGTTGGAAAAGGCTTTGCCACCGACAGCGTAGCGGTTGGCTCCGGTCAACCAAAACGTACTGCCCCAGTGAGCCTCCTGACTGAATCGATTAGAACAGCCTTGAATGATTGAAAAATCAGACTTGTGTCGTTCGAGAGGCTTTAGTCCCTTTGAAAGCTTGTAGTTTAGGCCCGTTTCATGTATGTCGGGGTACCATGATTCCTGAGTCACCCCAAAACCGAAGCCTATAAAGACGATTCTTTTGGGAGGTTTTGCCCCCTTATCTTTCGATTTACGCTTACTGTAGCCCACAGACTCCAATGCTGGCAGGGCTATGACCGATCCAGCTCCACGTAGGAAAGCTCTTCTGTCATGTTTACCCGTCATGATGTTCATTTATATCCATAAGATCTTGCGGCACGCATGTGGTTTCTTTAGACAGTACATCTATATCTTAAAAATAAATTTTATCATTACAATATGTATTTAATGATTTTTATATCGTCCTGACTTTCACTCGTATACCTAGCCAATAAAAAATGCTTTTAATCAAGCCTCACCACACAGATGTCGTCTATTTCTGCTGGTCCACCCATCACAGCCCAACGGATGTTGTCTATTGGCCAATCGATATACTCGTGCTCAATGGACAATTGTTCAGACCGCTTCCCTTTCATCACCGACGCTGTCATCTTGCCCTTATCGAGTTTTATCAGGATTTCATAGGTTGATTGTTTTGAGTTTGTTTTTTTTATGGATTTATGGAATGGCTTTGGTTTACAGTCGCTCTGCACCCTGATCAAACCATTACTAATAGTCATTCTACAAATATGACCTCGCCCCTTCCCACTCAGGGTTACGATGACTGATTTCGCTTTATTTAACTTGACTTTATAATAAATCATCGCTTTCTTACCAATGTTCAATTCCATGCCTGCAGTTGAAACGTGTTTTTCCTCTGGCAATTCGATACCCTCTAAGTGTCCTTCAGCAACTCTGTAATCTCCTTTTATCGTTTTCCACTTAGGGACGAGTTGTTCGTAGGAGATGTTTTCAAAGTCAAAGTCACAAAGGATTTCTGACTGTACGCCTTGTTTTGCTAGCTTTTCTAGCTCGTGGCTAAGTTTTGCTGGTAGCGCTTCCAAGCATGTGCATTTTATATAAACCACGACAGCAAGTGCTGTCATCAAGTTTAATGGGAGAACTCGAAGCCCCCCAGCAATGATTTTCTTATGGCTATGTGTTATCATCAGTCTCACTGAGTCGTTTAAAATCATAATTATCTCTTGTATTGAAATTATTTTCCGTCATATCATTCTCATCGAATGATCTAGTTAAATTATTATTTATTGACACTCCACATACCGAAATCGAGACCAAGTGCGTTTACACCTAAGCTGTCCCAATAATCGATTTTATCATTAATAACACTTGCTCTTGCTCTGGTTTCTTCCGAGAATAGCATTTTAACCACACCGTCACCCATAAGATAATTGAATTCCCTTAACCCGTGCACATTTTCTTTACCATGTTCATTCTGATTCTTGACATTGACAACAGTGTGCCTTCCAGTCTTATGATCGATAATATTCAAATTGTTCTGAGCTTCAGTCATCATGATCGTGTAGTATGGTGATTCTAGTTGACTAAGTGGTCTTGAGTGAAGGCCATGAAAAGGCCCATGAAGTCCATACTCCCTCCAGGCCTGATACTTGGATTCCTCTACGAAAGAGGTCGTTGAGTTCGGCCCCTTTCTTCCATTCAATTGATAATGCATTTTAGGCCAAGCTGCTAAATTGAAAATGTTAGCTGACGGGCACCTGAGTACGTCATTCACTGGTTTATACTTATTTTTCTCCCTTCTTATATCTGTCTTCATGTAGACTTGGAAACTCTTCTCCCAAGACTGCACGTCTTCAAATGGGGACTCATATCCAGCCCTGACCAAAAAATCGTCATGGTCGTCGGTGTATAGCATATGTACCATGTATAATGCTTTTAACCTCGAGGCGCAGATGGACACTTCAGATTTGTCTTTGATGGATACGATGGAAGGCTGTAGAAGGCTGGCCAATATGGAGAAGATGGCAAGCACTATCAGTAATTCCACAAGATTGAAACTGACTCGAATAATCATTCGGCTAGTGTGCATCTTTATTTATGCATCTTCGCTAGCATTTTATACTTTAAATTTGTTTCATTCATCATCTCGTTGACCTTATAGCTATTTTTCTCTAATCTCTCGGAATTCGACCTGACTCATACAGTTTGTTCACCTCTTCGTCACTCAAGAACCTATTGTAAACCTGAACGTCTTGAATGAAGGTATTAGCACTGTTGGTTGCATTTCCATTGCTATCGGCATTACCTATATAAAAAGTGTCTTTTTTATTATTTGAATAATCTCCGCTAGATTGTTTAAATTGCTTACGATCATCGACATAAAGTGCCAAACCACTTATATTACATGATGCACAAACATAGTGCCAATGTTGTGAAACGTCAATATTCCATTGATTTTGATAATATCCTGTACCGCTTTTAGCAACGCGAAAGAAAAGTTTTGAGTCATCTACTCTCATAAATGCATAAGCATTGGCTTTGCCAACATTGGCTATAGCAAAAATATACTGCTGATTCACATGGTGTTCTTTCATCTTTATCCACATGGACACAGAGAATTCTTTCATGGTTGTAAAGTCTCCCGTCTTCATCTCAACTTTTACCACAGATTTCGAATCTCCATCATTTGTAAAATCGTAAACCTGACCACGATCTGCATCATTCTCCATTTGCACATTACCTTCAACAATACCTTTATTACCTGATAACACCAAATTTTCAGCTACATTGCCGCTCCCAATCTCATTCAACTTCCACCAGCCTATCAAGTTATCCGAGACCAAACCTTCTCGTTGAGCATCGACAATATTTGCTGAACTTGTGAGTCCTCCTTTATTCCCGGAAAATACCCAGTTTCCAGAAACAGCAGTAAAAGTCAATTCTGATGATCGACTTTGATCTGGCTCAACAACAACACCATTTTGGTATTCCGCATTGTTTAACTTATAGAAATCATCAAACACTTCTGAAAACACATAAATATCTGCTAAATTTTCTTTAGTTGTTCCAATCTTGATGGTATTTCCGGCCACATCTATCGCAGGTGGCAAATACAATATATTTGCTCCAGCATTTCCTGTGTCGATAAATTGATACCCTTCTCTCACCGTATCTTCATTTTCAACGGCATTTACTCCATCAATCCCCACATCCAAAACATGCCAATTTCCTGATCCGTACTGGAGTGACACACCATTTTCACCACGCTTAGGGTTCAGGAGCACACCTTGATGTTGTGAATGTTGAGCATTTATGCCTTGATTTTGAGACACCACATAAAGATTTGCCGCACTTTGCGGTGATAACGTCAATCTATAGACCTCATCTACTTTAGGACTATCAGGCAAGTAAATCACGTTTGAAGCCGTGCTAGCTGATCCCGTATCGATATAAGCATAGTTTCCATCTATTTCGTTTCCATTAGAAACATTTTGCCATGGGAATACGCTATTTTTATCCAAGGTCAACCAATTTCCAGCCACTCCCATTAAAGATACATTTGGATTGGTCGAATCACTTGGGTCTAAAACCACCCCATGCTCATTATTTATATTTGATGTGGATGTTATATATAAAAGACCTTCGCTACCGGGTGTCAGACGAACATTGTAGAAGAGACCATCACTAGATGCTGTTGGTAATGTGATGAAATTTGCACCACCCTTATTTGCTCCAGTGTTAACGAAATAGTACGAGCTGTGGTCCCCCAATAGCCTATTGTTCGGCAGATTCAATACATCAATTTTATGATGCATGCGCCCGTTGAAACTCAGGGTTGCGTTACCAGAAGACGTCTGTTCCATCACGATGGGGCTCATTTTAGACCCATTTATTGTCGTTAGGCTGAGCATATTGTCACTAGAGCTTATATCAGCTGATGTTGTCGCCTTCACTGACAACAGCCAGATTAGGGAAAACATCAGCTTCACCGCATATGTTTGAGCAAAATATATTGTTTTTTCACTAGCGATCTCTTTCGTTAATCCAACGATCTTAATCATCAGTTAAAACTTCACCACAAAAGGAGTGTTCTCTATTAAATATTGATAAAAATTATATAATCAACAATTTTATTACAAATTATAATTAAAATCAGCTTTATTTTACAAATCGATGAGTCTATAACAAGATTCCTTTCTTCAGAAAAGCCATAGGCCCCTAACGACCCTCTTGATAAAGTGCCATGATCTCATCGGAGGTGAGCACTCTATTGTAAATCCTCACATCGTCCAAAATGCCATCGTGGCCATTGACATTGCCTTGCCAAGAAAAATTACCTATATAAAGATTTCCCAGCGTGTTATAGACCACAGGCTCCGTTCTAGCCACCGTGTTCCCTTGACCATCGATATAAATGCTCAATTTGGACTGGTCGTAGGTTCCTACGACATGATGCCATGTGTTCGCGCTGATGGCTACGGAACTCTGCACCCGTGGATCCCAGTTGTCGCCATCATAGATAAAAAACCGCAACCGATCATCGGGTTCTTGCCTAAAAAACACATTCCCATTTGAGCTGAATTTGGTGTTCAGGTTCATGAAATGCCTCGTCACCCCTAGAGTTTCAAACTTAGCCCAAATGGACCACGTGAAGGTCTGTAGCGCCAATACCGATGAACTCACATCGACAGGAACGATAAGGTGGTCCGTTTGGGCACTGGCCTCAAATTCAAATGCAGCACCGAGCACCCCTTTCACGCCCAACTGAGATGCCGAGCCCATGTGGACATCGGCGTGATTATCGTGGCCACTTGAATCCACAGCTGTAACACCTGTCTTTTCGTCCATTTTCCACCACCCAACCAGATTAGCTTCGGCAACGGTGGCCAACGGGCCATAGTGACGACTCACGCACCACTCATGCCCGTTACTTAGCATCTCCACACTACCCAATTCACCATGGGACAACTCAATGGGGGATGTGTCGTCGATGAGGTTGCCGCCGCCAGAGATCCAGATGCTATTTTGCTTCTCGATCTTCTTCACGGTGCAACGTCTCCCGGCAACATTGGCTGCATAAGGGAGCTGGAGCATGATATTTTGGGCTGCTGAACCTACAAAAAAAACACTGTGAGAATCCAGAACTGCGTTTGAGCTCAACGTCAGGCTGCTAAAGCCAAATGTACCTGATAGGCTCAGGTTTGAAGACATCACCGCATCATTTCCTATGCTAAGTGCCTCTGACACTAGCGCATTGCCGCTCACCTGCAGATTAGAGGACGGGGTCACTCCAAGCCCTAAACCCGTTTGATTCAGCACCATCTTAGCTTCATTGCCGTTGATGTTGAAGTCAATCTTTCCCCCTTGACTCACCACCTCGCCAGAAAACAAGGGGCTTTGCCCAAGGTTGAACCAAGCCAGCAAAAACAAAAAGGCGCTTTTCAATCTGTCTAAGCTAAAAAAAATGGTTTTGACTTCTTCATACATAGTGTGATTTTAACGTCAAGATTTAGTTTTTCTCATGTTTTTTATGGAAACAACTTTATGCTAATTTATTACACTTTATATTTTTATTGCTTTTTAACTTGGGCAGAATACACTAT
>JACLAC010000157.1_pt1 | contig 16380 bp, 17 predicted proteins | sample 8027881 | NCBI WGS metagenome assembly JACLAC01 (sample SAMN15725517, study PRJNA655200) | protist metagenome | isolation source: fluorescence activated cell sorting (FACS) single amplified genomes of... | place: Spain: Blaines Bay Microbial Observatory, Mediterranean Sea | collected 2016-01-19
CATAATTGCGGTTGCTAGCCACCACTACGGCGCGATAGGCATCTCAAGCGTCAGGGTGGTCCGCCCATTGCGGCCAAGCTCCGCCGCATACAGAACGAACTGCCAGGTCAGCAGACTGAAAAATACGAGGGTCGCAAGTGCGCCTATGAACTCTGGCCACGCGGCGGCTTTCCGGCCTATCGCACGCCCCAGGAAACGAATAGTGATGTTGTGCCCCTGCATGAGCCCCGCAGGAAAACAACTGGCGATGACTATGGCGAAGACTACTTCGCCATAGTCCCCGAACCCTGGAATACGCGGCCATCCAGTCCATCGCAGCAATGCATCCGCCATCGTCAACAATGTCATCGCCACTAAGCCGCAAAACCCTAGCACTGCGACTCGTCGGGTCAGCTGATCCAGCAATGAACGCACCGCGCTGCGAGGCTCGTTATCGCGCCTTAGCCGTCACCGTCTTTGATTGCGCTCTGCATAGTGTCGTAGATCGCCTGGCCATTGGGCGTTTTCCCTATTCACCATTGGTGCACATTGAGTGCGTCTTTCGCATATTCGGCGCGAGCTGCCGCGGGCACGGTTACCGGCGTGAGCTTGCCACTCTTGAGCGCGCCTTCGCGTATACGATCTGACAATGCATCGTAGGCTTTTCCTCCAGCCACGGCCATTGCAAGGCCACCATTTTTCATCACCGCAGCCTGCGCTTTGGGAGACAACTTTTTCCATGTGATCTTGTTCATGATTAGCAGGAACGGAATTACTCCGATTGGCACTTCGTATACATGCGAAACCAAAGGAAGCGTCTTGAATGTGCGCATGCCTGTCCAACCCTGAATGACACCATCCAGAATGCCACGGTTCAGAGACTCATTCATTTCAGTTGAACTCATCGTCTGCGGTGCGGCTCCCACATGTTTCACCCACGCAGCGTGTACCGCACCGACGCTGCGCATTTTTTTGGATTTCAGTGAATCCAAGCTGGAGATTGGAAATCGCGTGAACAATGTACTGGGTGAGGACGCAAACAAACCGACCAGATGCGTGTCCTGGAACCCTGTCAGTAAACCTTTCTCATAGAGTGTTCAACCCGCCACAGAGGCAGCATGAACGCTTTTTGCGAAGAACGGCAGTTCCATGACCTGTAGCTCGGGAAATTGCCCAGGCGTGTAGCCAGGACGCACCCAGGTGACATCGGCGATGCCGTTTTTGACGAGCTCGTACTGCTTGAACGGACTTTTACCGAGTGAACCTCCCCAGAACGCCTGCATTTTGACATCTGAGCCTGCATCCTTGGCCACCGCATCCATCCACGGCTTGATAACCTTGGAGACACCCGTGCTCTTCTCCGGTACAAAAGTTGCGACCTTGATAGTGACTGTTTCGGCTGCCAACTGCGTGGCAGCCGCCATCAAGGCGACGGCGAATCCGCTGCAAATCACTCGATTCATAAGTCTGTCCTCTTTACAATGCTTATCATTGGATAGCTCGGGCCTCTTGCAAGCCGTCAATCATGGAACTCTTGATCAGATAGTCCCTGGCGAGAGACTGGTCTGCCGCCGTCGCTTGTAGCGAAGCGAGCGCTCTCGCACGCGCGTCAGGATCTTTCTGTGTCATTCGTTTACGGTTGCGATCCGACTGTTCGAGAATCGCGCTCTTCGCAACCGGTAGACGCTGCCGCGTGTATTGGTCCAGCAGTTCCGGGCCAGCCCCACGCCATACACGCGATAGTTTCTCAACCAGATTGAATGCGTCGTGGATACCCCCGTTCATGCCCATACCACCAGACGGGCTATTCACATGGGCTGCATCGCCCGCCAGCAGCACACGGCCAGACCGGTAATTACTGACAATCCGTTGGTGCACTCGATAAGGTCGGGCATCGACTATCGAAAACGGATCCGTCGATGCATGTATTTCCTGGAGCTGTGCCTGGATGCGCTCCCGCGCTGTCGCAGCTTCAAAGGTCAGGTCAGGATCGTAGTACAAGCTACAACGCCAGAACTCCTTCAATCGCAAAAGAGCGAAGTTGCCAGATGGACTCCAGCAGTAGCTGACATTGGAGATGTCATCGATATGCTCATGAAACGGAAACGGCGTTGATACCAGGACGGTAGTCTCCGGATACGTGCTGCCATGGAATTCCAGTCCAAGCAGCGTGCGCACCGTACTACCAGCGCCATCCGCGCCCACCACAAATCGACCAGTGAAGTCGCTGCACTCCTTTGAGTCACCCAGTTTGGCACTGACTTCTACATGGTCGGCGTGCTGCCGAAGCCCGATGACCTTGGCTCCAAAATGCAAAGTTGCGCTTTCATGTTGAGTGAGTTTCTCGACCAGAAGGGTGCAGAGCTTTGCCTGCTCGCATTGCAGCCGATAAGGATGATTGGTCAGGTCAGCGATTAGAGCAAGCCTGAATACTGCTTTCTCCCCGGTTGCATGCATCCTGATCTGCCATTCAGGGCAAATCAGACCTTGTTCGAGAAGTCTCTCTGTGAGGCCAAGAGAGTCAAGCATATCGAGCGTAGGTGGATGAAATGTAGAGGCGCGCAAGTCATCGCTTAGCGTGCTGTCAGATTCCAACACGGTTACCGGTATACCCTCTTCGGCCAGGAGCAGTGCAGTTACCAGGCCTACAGGGCCGGCTCCGACAACGATTACTCGATTGTGTGACAAAACCAGAACTCTTACTTGTGCATCATTTGCATCATTATTAGATTTAACGGATACGTCAAAGCGCACGACGGGAAGAGACATGGGACGACGCGGGGCTGTACTTTATGCTCCAAGAGGGTTGATTGGCGTGCTGACGCCACAGGCGAACACGACGGTAGAGCCGGAGTTCTCCATTCTGTGTCCCGCTGGTTTTGCATACCTCAATGCGCGAATGACCAGTGATAAGGAGACCATCGAGGCACGTCTGGTAGATTACGCACTCAGCGTCGAACATCAGCTCCAGCAGTTTGGCAACGCACCGCTGGATGCGATTGCATTTGCAACGACTGGCGCTTCCTACCTCCTCGGACCGGAAGCGGAAGACGAACTAGTTGCTCGTATATTTGCCGATAGAAACATCCCTCTCGTAACAACGGCGCTCGCCGTGTGCGATGCTTTGGCCATGTTGAAGGCACGCAGTATTGCATTGGTTTCACCTTACCCTCCAGACCTGACCACGAAGAGCATACGGTATTGGGAAGCGAGAGGTTTCGAAGTGGAAAGCGTGAGCAACGAATTCACTGATAGAGGCGAATTCCATCCGATCTACGCAATGAACGCTGACGCCGCAGGGCGTGGGTTACGCCCCCTGGCCTCCAGCAAGGCGGACGCTCTCATCATGCTCGGCACCGGAATGCCCACGCTGCCGGTAATCGCGTCACTTAGGCAAGCCTGGCTTGGCCCCCCTGTCCTGTCGTGCATGTTGGCGCTGGTCTGGCGTGCGGTGCATGCGGCCACTGGGACACAAGGTTCGCGCGAGGATCTTCACGCTTGGCTTAGCGCGCAACATTGGGATTGTCATCTGAAATGAAAGCAGCTGAAGTCCACCAACACGCACCAGGCTGTGACACATTCGGAGGATGAACTCTTGAACACATTCGCGATTCCGGAGCGAACCCGTGCTTTTATTGACGGCCACGACGTACCGAGGCACGGGATCGACTTACCTGGCCATTATCCCGGAAGCGGTGCACAAGTATCGATCCTTGAAGAAGCCGCACCCGGCGATGTAGAGGCGGCCGTCTCCAGCGCGCGCCGCGCGTTTGACTCAGGCCCATGGCCGCGCATGGGTGTCGAGGCCAGGCAAGAGTTGTTCCACACATTCAAAGCCACCATCGTCGCGCACTCGGAGGAACTGGCTTTCCTTGAGTGCATGAACACGGGGCTTCCACTCAGAGAGCTCAAGTCTCGGCACATGTTTCGCGCCGCATATAACTTTGAGTTCTTCCCTGAGTACATCGGGCAAACGCGCAGTGATGCCTATAATCAGACGCCCAATTACCTGAGCTACGTTAAACGAGAACCGGTCGGGGTGGCTGCGCTTGTGGGGCCATGGAATGCTCCAGTCGCACTCGCCGGCATGAAAATCGCCGCCGCGCTAGCGTTCAGTAATACTGCTGTCGTCAAGCCATCAGAGCAAACTCCACTCGCCCTATTTCGCCTGGTCGAACTGTTGTACGAGGCCGGACTGCCGCAAGGCGTGTTGAACCTTGTGAATGGTCGTGGACCGGTCACGGGAGACGCGCTGGTGAAACACTCTGATATCGATTTGATCTCGTTCACGGGCGGAACGGAGACGGGTCGCACCATCATGTCGGCAGCGGAAACAACCTTGTGCCTTGCACGATGGAATTAGGGGGCAAGTCCGCAAACATCGAATTCGCTTCCGCTGAACAGGAAAGAGCGCTGGATGGCGCCCTCCTTGGCATATTCTCAAACAACAGCCAACAGTGTGTTGCAGGCTCGCGAATTCTCGTCGAAGCATCGATTGCCGATGAGTTCATCGACAAGTTTATAAGTCGGGCAGCTGCCATCAATGTTGGTGACCCGCTAGATGAACGGACTGAGCTAGGCCCGCTCGGCTCACTCGCGCACCTCGAGCGTGTTCTGTCTTTCACGAGGACCGCCAAGTCAGATGGGGCGGAACTCTTGACCGGCGGTTGCAGGACCGCCCACTTGCCAAAAGAGTTGGTTAACGGGTATTTCATAAAGCCGACCGCAGTATTGGCACCATCAAACAGCGCCAACATTGCGCAACGGGAAATCTTCGGTCCGTTCCGCACATTCATCAAGTTCAACTCTCTGCCTGAAGCAATCAATATCGCTAACGACACGCAATTCGGATTGGTTTCTTACGTCTGGTCCGACCACTACCCAACCGTGATGGCAGCAACTGAGGGGCTCAGTAGTGGAGTTGTTTGGGTCAATTCACCGATGATGCGAGAACTGCGTGCCCCCTTCGGCGGCTACAAAGACTCCGGGGTTGGTAGAGAGGGTGGTGCAGCCTGCGAGCAGTTCTACACGGAAGAGAAAACCGTGTCATTACCTCTGTCGCCAGTGCCTCTACGGCAACTTGGACAACAGGCAGAGTCATTGCGCCAAGGGAGTTGAAGTCCTTGTTCAAGGTCATCTCTGTCCCAGTCTGTCGGGCATACTTGGCGCGGCTTCAGGACTCACTTCACGGTGCACACATATACGACTTGGGAGACGTAAACAATGAGTAGAGATGCACTGGGCTGGCGTTGCAAATTTGCCGTCGTTGCCCCGTCAACCAATACAATTGTACAGCCGGATATGGATGAGCTTCGGCCAGAAGGCGTCACGAATCATTTTGGACGTATTTATGTCCCCAATATGCCGGTGCATAACGATGACGACTTCATTGCACTGGTGGAGGCAATTGGCTCGACGCTCAATGATGCCGTGGCACGTTGCGTAACGGCTCAGCCCGATTATTTGATCATGGGCATGTCAGCCTTGATGTTTTGGGATGGTCGTGACGCATCGGAGAAGCGTATGGCCGAATTGTCGGACTTCGCAGGGGTGAAGGTTTCAGCCGGCTCATTCGCATGTGAAGCGGCACTTAGTTTGACCGGCGCAAAGAGGATTGCGGTCATTTCCCCCTACATGCCGATTTCAGACCTGCACGTAACCCGCTTCTTTCAGGATTGTGGGTTCGACGTGGCCAAGTTCCATGGGCTGCGTTGTGTGAGCCCTGTTGCAATCGCTGAGGTGCAACCGCAGACGCTGCGCGACATCGCACTCGAGATGGACAGCGACGACATCGATGCGTTCGTTCAGGTCGGTACTAACCTTTCAATGGTGCGCTTGTGTCTCGACCTACAGGAAGAGTTGGGGAAACCTTTTGTTGCAATTAACGCAGCAACATATTGGCACGCCTTGCGCGCGATGGGCATCAACGATCAGTTTGCGGGACACGGCCCACTGTTTCAGAACCACTAAGCGCGGATGTCAGATTACGAGCGTGGCTGGAATTTTGTCGCGCTCCATCCGCCATCAATCGTCAGCACCTCGCCCGTGATAAACGAAGCGTCTTTCGAACACAGAAGAGCGACACCGGCTGCAATCTCCTCCGGCTGACCTACTCGGCCAAGCGGCGTCGCATTTAGCATCGTCTCCCGTGTCCACTGATCGGAGTCTATGCGCTCGGCTGTCATACCTGTCCGAATCAGGCCTGGTGCGGTCGCATTCACTGGGATTCCGTGCGGCCCATAGTCAGCGGCCATGTTTTGTGTGAGCCCGATCAGGGCAGCCTTCGTGGCTCCATAGATTGAGCTGGTTTGGAACCTGCACAAAGCGAAAATTGAGCTTCTGTTAACAATGGCCCCTTCACGCTGTTCGCCCATTAGGTCGCGAACGAATTCCCGCGAAATTCTAAAAACACTGCGACGGTTGATGTTTGTGAAGCGGTCAAGCACATCATCGTCAGTCTGATGTACGGGCTTCGCCCGACCAATCCCGGCATTATTGATGAGCATCGTCGGCCCTCCCAGATATCTCTTGCAGGTCTGTACCAACGTTTGTGGCGCATCATGATGGCCAACATCAATCGTGACGGCATGAACTATCCCCGCGTCCGAATGGGCCAACTCCAGAGTCTCGCGTAAGCCCTGATCGTTCTTGTCGGCAGCAAGTACCTGAGCCCCGTCCGATATCAGTCGCAGGGTTATGGCTCTCCCAATTCCAGACCCTGCCCCTGTAACGATGGCGGTATTGAATTCCAAAGGTCTCAAGTTGGGCTACCTCACTGATGGAACTTCCAAGCCACAAGATCGCACCAGCGTAGACCATCGTTCAGGCAAGCCCGTGCAATTAGCGATACACGTGATATCGGCTAGCCGTTACAACATGCTTGCCGACTCTTGAAGGTCAACATGACTGCTTGAGCTCGGGATGTTCTTAATGCCGGTGCACCTCCCGGACCGGTCACTCGCCGATGCATTGGATTGGAATCATGATGTCATCATTCACGCGGACTCGCTCGGATATTCCGAGGTCTGGGTAGGGCAACATCTCACGACACCCTGGGAACCGGTTGCGGCGCCGCAGCAAGTGATTGCTCGTGCACTGGCGGCGACCCGGTCGGTGCGACTGGGGACAGGGGTCGAAGTCCTATATGACTCTCACTCGGTGCGCCTCGCTTTGGAACTGGCGCAACTCGACAATATGGCACGGGGTCGCGTTTTGTTTGGATTTGGTGCTGGAGGCACATCGACAGATTTCCAACTTTATGGCGTTGACCCCACGAGTGGTCAGCACCAAGCGATGATGCGTGAGGCCTTGGACATCATTCTCAGCTGTGGGAAGGCCAATGGGCCCGATCCATTTCAAGGTAACTGCTGGACCGTAGGCAAACCAGATTATAACGAACGTTATAAGTGGCACATCCAACCCTATAACGACCCTCAACCTCGAGTTGCGTTCGCGGGTTTCATGCCAGACTCCGGGTCAAAGCGGGTTGCAGGCGAGCGAGGCTACATTCCCCTCAGCTTCCATGCGGCGCCTGAGCACGTCAGCATACATTGGGAATCAGTGCTTGCCGGTGCGGAGCGTTCCCGGCATGTGCCGTCGCGTGCAGAGCGGCGCAATGCGCGGGACATATTTGTCGCGGATAGCGAAGATGTCGCTCGCGCCGCCGTCTTGAACGGATGCATAGGAACGTTTGGGGGTCAACACTTCCGCTTGATTGCGGAAAAGCTCGGCATACTCGATCTATTCATGGGGTCGCGCGCTCCACAAGCAGCGCGGGGTCATGCCCGGGACCTTATTGATTGCGGAACCTGGTTCGTCGGCACTCCGGACCAAGTGACGGACAGGATTGTGGAGCAGTACAACATGACCGGAGGATTCGGTACATTACTGCAGCTCGGCTATGACTACTCGGACGACTCCGACCGGGCGCTGTGGTTCCGCTCGATGGAGCTGTTGAGCACTGTCGTCATACCCGAGGTCAATGCACGACTAGGCTTCACACCAAGGACATGGACGACCGTTTGAGACCACTGAGGCCTGACAACAATCTGGCATACGGCTCACGGGGGACAATTGCAGCCCTAACACCTCAAGCAAACACTGTGGTTGAACCAGAGTTGTGGGCACTGATTCCAAGTGGTGTAAGTCTACTGAACGCGAGTGTGGTCCCTTCACTTCCGTCGATGAACGCTCGCCTCAGGGACTATTCGCAGCGATTGGAAGGCACTTTAAGTCAGTTCGCGAATGCGCCCGTCGACACTTTCGCCTTCGCATGCACTGGAGCATCGTATCTCTCGGGACACAAGCGGGAACAGCAGAGGATTAGCGAACTCGTGGACAAGTTTGAGCGCCCAATCATCACGTCCGCGAACGCGACGACAACCGCGCTGCAGCTGATAGGGCTTTGAACATTGCGCTCTTGTCTCCATATCGCCAAGAGCTATACGACCTATCCATGAAGTACTGGCAATCACGGGGCTTTCACGGCGTGGCAGTTGCCAGTCCAACCGTCACCGCCGAGTCCTTCCATCCAATTTATGGCTTTTCGACTCAAGAGGCCACCCAAACGTATGAGCGTTGGTCCGACACCGCGGCCGATATCGTCCTCATGCTGGGAACCGGGATGCCCACGTTGGGTGCGCATTTATTCGGAATTCGTCGTTCACTCATGCGCGCGGTTTCCTGCAATCTTGCGCTCGCCTGGTTATCAGTCTGCGCGACCAACGGCGAGAAAGCAGACCTCGGTTCGCTCACGTTCTGGCTCAGCGCCACTGAGTGGGAATCGCGATTTGGTATGTTGCACTCGTCGCCCCCCCGGCAGACATGCGAGCGGCGCTGTTCAGCAATAGCGACCTCGCGTGAGTTACCCCTCCCAAGACAAACGCGAACTTTGCTGCGTATCAGCGCAACCAACTGCCCCTGCGAGGACAGAAGGTTTTAGGCGGCTAACGCTCTCCGATGCCTTCATGGGCTCTCATCGCAAACCTCTACTTGCTCAGTCTCGGTAGCGACACGATCGTTTCGGGGTTGAACCAACCGGTTGAATCTTCGCCGTTTGTTTGCCTCCCGATCATTGTGTGGTGTCGGGGGCTCTGCGACCACCAAAGACAGCCATGCGCATACAGTTGCTCGATAGGACTTCACACGGCACAGGGACTTGTGGCCACAATGCAGCCATAGCGCATGCAATCGACGCTGAGCGCAGAGAAGGAATGATCCCATGACGAAGCCGACCCAAAAGAAAATAATGGGACAGTCAATCCCTGATACAGACTGGCTGGCGCAAGTGACTGAAGAGGCACTTGAACCTGAACTGGAAATTGTTGATCCCCACCATCATCTCTGGATGCGCTCGGGAGAACCCTATCTGTTGCCGGAGTTTGCAACCGATCTTGCTACCGGCCACAACGTGGTCTCCACCGTATACGCCGAGTGCCGCTCCATGTATCGACAGACTGGTCCAGACGAGCTCAGGTCTCTGGGCGAGACCGAATTTGTCACAGGCACTGCCGCCATGTCTGCCAGTGGTGCATTTGGAACCACACGCGTGTGCGAAGCGATGTTCGGGCGTGTCGACTTGACCCTGGGTGACAGGACGCGTCCACTCTTTGAGCGTCACCTGGAACGCTCTGACAGACGTTTCCGAGGCGTTCGCTTTTCAACCGCCTGGGACCCAAGCGACCAGATTAATAATGTAGCGCCGCGACCCCACCTGCTGATTGACGACGATGTGCGCAAAGCCGCAGGCATCATGTCAGAAATGGGACTCAGCCTGGATTGCTGGGTATACCACCCACAGTTGAATGAAGTCGCCCAATTGGCCGCCGAGTTTCCGGAACTCGTGATCATTCTTAACCATGCAGGCGTTCCGGTGTTGGGTGGACCTTACCGGGGGTGTCGGGAAGAGGTCTATAAAGACTGGCAAGCCGGTATGGTGAGCGTCGCCGAGCATCCCAATGTGTACATCAAACTAGGCGCCCTGCCAATTCTCCGGGCGCCGGATGCCGACAAATCCCTGCCTCCCACGTCATATGAGATTGTAACTGCGTGGAGTCCCTGGCTTGAGTTCTGCATTGAGTCGTTTGGGCACAAACGTGCAATGTTTGAATCAAACTTCCCAGTACAGAAGCTGTGGGCGAGCTACACCGTGGTATGGAATGCCTTCAAGCGCCTGGCTCAAGGCGCGAGTGCCGAACAAAAACGCTGGCTATTTGCGGATGCGGCCCGCGCGGCCTATAGACTTCAGGATGGACCGCTCTAACTAAGCGGGCATCCCTCGATGGTCACCCGGTGCATGTAGCGACGCTCGTCCGGATAATCGTTCAGCGCGTAGTGCCAAGTTGTTCTGTTATCCCACAAAGCAAGCGAACCTACGCCCCACTTGAAGCTGTAGATGAACCTCGGTTGTACCGCGAAGTTGTAGAGATACTCGAGCAGAGGGGCGGATTCCTCGTCAGTCCAACCTTCAAAGCCGAGCGTAAAGCTCCGGTTGACGTAGAGAATCTCCCGACCTGAATCTGGGTGGCGGATCACTACCGGGTGAATCGCGTCCTGCGTGGCGAGTTCGGCGTTAAGCATTCGACCTGCCCAGTCCTTGCGCTGTTCCTCGTCGTTGTAGCGGCCGGCCGCGCCAAACACATGCCGGCTCGAATGCCGCGCACGCAACCCACGAAGGGTTTCCTTGAGCCCATCGGATAACGCATCGAAGACCGCGGCCATGCTGAGGAACTGCGTATCGCCGCCAGAACTCGGCACCTCTTTGGCGTATAAAGCAGAACCAAGCGCCGGGGCGGCGTCATAAGTGTGATCGGTATGCCAGCGCCCACCTACATTCCTGTTGTGGTGCGGCTCTTTCAGTACTTCAGCGATCTGCGGATAACCGTCAACTGCTTTGAAGAACCGGTTGACGTTAATTGGCCCCCATAGCTCAGCGAACGCGATGTGTTGCTCAGGTGTCAGTGCCTGGTCGCGGAAGAAAAGCACCCCATGAGCAGAAAACGCCCGCCGCAACTCAGCCAGCGTCTCGGAATCCGGCGCTTCGCTGAGATCAAAATCACTCACTTCCGCACCGACAAATTCAGAAACGGGCGTTACGGTAATGTGCTGATAAGCATTTTCCACGACTTAGGCCTCCAGGTTTTACACTTGGAGTATACCGTCCACACCCACGTGATGTATCGCTAACCCCGTCAAGCGCTCAAGAAAACCCGAGGCGAACGGCGCGGCTCAGCCAGCCGCCGACCTTGCAGGCAAGAACCGGTGAATTCAGAATTTCGTGTGCACCGCTACAGGAGTCCCAGCCCAATGACGCGTTTCGATCAGGCTCTTCCCGCATACGACGATCTACCTGTGCTCGACGGATTGAACATGCCGCATGCTTGGGATTTTTTTGGCCGGGAAGATAACCTTGGCTCGATTAACCTTCTGACGCCATCCCGGGTGAAGTCAGCGGCATCGCTGGTCCAATCCGGAGACATGGTGAACCTCTCACTCCCGTTTGATGAGCCGGCACCACCGCTATTCGGTCGCGAAGCTTACACGCACGACGTGTTCTCACTTGACCGCAATACCTTGGACGACCGTGTCGACTCACTATACATGCAAGCATCAAGTCAATGGGACGGGCTCCGACACATCCGCGCGCGGGAGTTTGGATACTTCACGGGCATTACTGAGGATTTCCACCCGGGACGGGGTCGACTAGGCATCGAACATTGGGTCGAGCATGGTATTGCCGGGTGCGGTGTACTACTGGACGTGGCCGCCTATTTCGCGGCAAGCGACCGCATCTATGAGCCTCTGAAAACCACTACGATCATGGCAGATGACCTCGAAGCGGCGGCCGAGTATCAAGGCGTATCGGTCGAACCTGGCGACCTCCTCTGTATTCATTTTGGTTGGATTGACGCCTATCGCTCGCTCAGTGCAGAACAACGCGCGAGCTATGTGACCAACGTTTCTCACGCAGGCCTTGAGGGCTCAGCTGCTATGACCAAACGATTATGGGATTGGCACGTAGCCGCGGTGCTTTGCGACAACACGGCCGTAGAAGTAGTGCCTGGCGATCCGGCAATCGGTTCTCTGCACCGACGCATGATCCCGCTACTCGGAATGGCGTTTGGTGAGATGTTTGATTTTTCGGTACTGCGAGAAAAGCTACGCACGCGAGGGAGTTGGCGCTTCATGTTCACTGCGGCGCCGCTCCATGTTCCGGGTGCAATAGGCTCTCCGGCCAACGCGATGGCGATACTCTGATTGCGCGTACCCCTGCAGATGCACTCATGAAAGGACAAAAGGAATGACCGAGACTATAGAAATACAGGTCGCGGGGCTTTCATCACGCTCTCGCTCAGCCGTTTCCTCGATCTGGGACAACCTGGTCCAACCCGAGGCACTTCCAGGGGAAGTGCCGTGGCACGGCGATGGCGTCACCGCAGACTGGTTGACGGCAGTGTTTGCCACAAAATACCCCGAGGCAAAAGCAACTTACGTTACACGAATCGGCGGGGACAATGGCTCCAGCGCACGGCGCATCATTGAAGTGGCCTGGAACGCGGCAGGTCAGGCAGCCGGTCTGCCGGTTCGCCTGTTTACAAAATCAACGCCCGCATTAGCGATGCGTCTTTCCGCTGGGCGGGCAGCTCCAGCTGAAGGGCAGTTCTTATTGCAGCTACGGCCACATGTGGACATTGAAGCACCGCGCTGCCTCTTCAGCGAACGCGATGCGAATAGCGGGCGATCGATGCACTTGATGCATGATTTAACGCAGACCCGGGGCGCGGAATTTTGCCGCGCACACTCCGTTATCGATCTCGCGCAGGCTCAGCAAGTTATCGATACCATCGCGACGCTTCACGGCACATTCCTCGACGGCGTCACTGGCCACGATACATCTTTCCTCCGCACTTACGAATCGTTTTTTCACGCAACAGTGCGAAATGGACTGGAAGCCATGCATGACGCAGCGATGGAACGTGCAAGAGACGTTATCCCACCGGGAGTGAGCGCAAAGCGCGCACACATCTGGCGGATGGCTGAGGCATCACTTGCGCTACATTCACAATCTCCAAGGACGGTCATTCATTCGGACGTGCATCTGGGCAACTGGTATATCACGCGTGATCGCGTCATGGGGCTCTCCGATTGGGCCCGTGTTTGCAGGGGCCACTGGGGACGGGATCTCGCATACGCGCTTATGACTGTTCTGGATATCGCGGATCGGCGTGCATGGGAGCACGACCTGATCGCACGTTACTGTGCGAAGTTCTCGGAAGTGTCCGGCCAATCTGTCGCCTTGGCTGATGCATGGACAGCGTATAAACAACTGGCGCCACTGGCATTGCTGATGTGGACGCCAACGCTTTGCCCACCACCCACGCTGCCAGACATGCAACCGGAGAGTACTTCATTGGAAATGATCAGACGGATTACCGCTGCTATGAACGATCACGATGTCCTGTCAATGGCTTATTAGGATGAAACTTGCATGAACGAAGAAGCGTATACGCGGCTTGGAGAAGTCTTGATTGACGAACTCTTGCTAGGAGCGGGCCTGGCTCAGCAGAGCTCGGAGCCGACCACTGTCTCTCTCAACTTTACCGTCGAAGCGGATGCGGAGAGTGAACAGGTGCTGCTTAGGTGTGAGCGCATCAATAACACCCCACTCGAATTGCGTTTCCCGATAAGGTCGGATTGAGAGCGAGCTCACAGTCACGTCAGTGAGTGCAGCGTACCCTCTGTGATTGCCTGGCGTAACTTGAACTTCTGAATTTTTCCACTGGGTGTTCGTGGAAACTCTTCGATGATCTCGAGACTCTCCGGCAAGTAGTTCTTAGCCATGCCGGCATCAGTCAGGTACTGAACCAGCGCGGTCAGGTCCAACGATGCCTCGGGCTGTAGCGTTACGATGGCGCACCCACGTTCGCCGAGTCGCTCGTCCGGGATTCCGACGACGGCTGCATCGATAATGTCGGAGTGTTGGTACAGCAGGTTTTCCACCTCAACAACCGGTACGTTTTCGCCGCCTCGGATGATGATGTCCTTGGAGCGACCGGTTATGCGGATATAGCCATCTGCATCCATACGGGCGTTGTCACCCGTTTCAAACCAAAACGCTTCGTCTATCTCATAAGCCTCCGGTCGATTCAGATAGCCGACAAAACAGGTTGGGCCACGCGCCTGCAAGCGGCCTTCTGTACCCGTTGTTACCGGCTCTCCGTTCGGGCCCACCACACGGACTTGCTGATGCGGTAACGCACGGCCGTCGGTTTCAAACACCTTGTCTTCTGCGTCGCCAGGATAGGTTGCCGTCACGATACCGTTCTCCGTCATACCCCATGCGCTCATGACGTAGAGTCCCGGGTAACGTTTGGCCGCGTCACGTAGCAGCACGCGCGGGATTGGGGCGCCGGCGCACAAGAAAAGTCGCAAACTCGCCAGATCATATTCTTGAGCAGCTGGCACGTGCACCAGGTCACTCAAGAAGGGTGTCGCTCCAACTGTAACCGTGCAGCCGTGCTCCTCGATCAACCGGGCTGCAACCCCAGCGTTCCATACGTCCTGAAGAACCGACTTGATTCCGAGCGAAAGCGTCATGATGCAGGCGTACATGAACCCGGTCTGGTGTGCGACGGGTGACCCCATGTACACGATGTCTTCGTTCGTCAGCTCGAACAACTCCTGCGCCAGTCGGACCTTGCACAACAAGGTGTTGGCGGTATGCATAACCCCCTTGGGTTCGCCCGTTGTGCCAGATGTATACATGAGCTCCGTTACGGCATTAGCGCTCGGACGTTCCGCCACAAACACATCCAACGCATCAAAGTCAGCAGGCAACGGCGTGTGCAGCAAAACCGCTTCAAAACTATTTAACGGATCGGCACCATCCACGGTAAATACGTGTTTGAGGTCTGGCAGATTGCCCCGCATCCTGGCGACCATTTCCGGATAGGCAAATCCACGAAATGTCCGCGGAATCATCAACACCTTCGATCGAGCGTGCTTCAACATGAAGCTCAACTCACGCTCACGAAAGATAGGCATCAGTGGATTGATAGCTGCGCCGAGTCGCACACACGCGATGTAGATCACAAGATAATGCCACCAGCTCGGCAACTGCACCGCGACTACATCGCCTGGCCCGACGCCGGCTCCAGACAAACCCACCGCAACGCGGTCGGACATGCTCTTCAGTTCTCCAAAACTGACGCTGGTTTCTTCGTTTGACTCCGCCGCGTGACTCACTACAGCCGTGCGCTCAGGCGACAAGCTCGCAATTGCATCGAACCTATCCACAACGAGCTCCGTGCCCCAGAGCCCGGCCAGTTCCATTTGACGAATACGCTCGGGCGCGATGATTGGATCTAGTGCCATGATGATTGTTTCTTCTCAAGCGGTGCGTGGGTTCAATAGCGCAACCTTACGGGCAGCTCGGCCACGGCGCCTACATGCAAGTCCGTCAAACGCCGCATCGCTCCTGCGCGTTGAATGCGGCCCAATAGACGCCACTCACCAAGCGACTGGAACAACGCTCTCAGCTCAAAGCGGGCCAGGTTTGCGCCCAGGCAGAAATGGACTCCACGACCAAAGCCGAGGTGCGGGTTGGGGTCGCGACGGATATTGAAAGTATCGGGGGACTCAAACACCCGCGGGTCGCGGTTCGCGGATGGATACCATATGCCAACCGTGTCGCCAGCTCTAAGCGATTGCCCGTGTAACGTAATGTCGCGTGTAACGGTACGGGCGAACTGTATGACTGGCGAGGTGTAGCGAATCACTTCCTCCACGAGACCCGCGACGCGTTCCGCCGGCGCTTCCTCAAGGTATGTACGCTCTCCAGGATGGTCCATTAGCAATAACGCGCCCCGCGTGACGGCGTTGCGGGTTGTCTCGTTTCCGGCGGCGATCAACAACCGCAGATAACCGTGCAACTGTTGTTGCGTCAGCCGGCGGCCGTCAATCTCCGCATTGACCAGAATTGACGACAGGTCGTCACCGGGCCTGGCACGTTTCCTGGCGATGATGTCTTCCAAGTACTCGTAGAACTCTACGTGCAACCGCTTGCGCATGTCGTAACGTCGCTCATCCGGACGCGCCCAACGCATGTTATCAAGGTCCAATAAAGCGTCGGTCCAACGATGGATGTCTTGCCAGTCATCTTCTGGTAACCCCATCATGCGGCAAATGGTTGCAAGTGGCAGCTTGACGGAGAGCGCTTCCACCAGATCGACGTCCTCGCCTTGTTTCAGCTCACTCTCGAAGTTGCTAACGATATCTTCGGCCAGCGACTGCAAATCAATGGCAAGTGAGCGGCAGTAGGCGCTGGTAAATCGTCGTGCGCAAATGAGCCTGAAGTCACGATGAACCGGGTTGTCCATGAACACAAAGTCTTCAGGCTCTTCG
>JACLAC010014760.1_pt1 | contig 16378 bp, 16 predicted proteins | sample 8027881 | NCBI WGS metagenome assembly JACLAC01 (sample SAMN15725517, study PRJNA655200) | protist metagenome | isolation source: fluorescence activated cell sorting (FACS) single amplified genomes of... | place: Spain: Blaines Bay Microbial Observatory, Mediterranean Sea | collected 2016-01-19
AGACGGCAAGATAATGTTTAGAGAAATACAAGACGAAGAACCTGATAGTAACTGTTGGACTTGGATAGACAGACACAACTTTGAAAAACACGAAGTACTGTGTATGATACTGCCAGGCACAAGATGGAAACCTGATTATACCAAAAAAATTGCTGTGCAATTGAATTCAGTTTACATGAAAAATGACATTGTGGTGCTGGAAGACCATCCAAAAATTAAAGAAACTGTAAAGGATGTCAGTTTGAATAACGGCGAATACATTTTGTTGTTGGCACAACGACTTAGCAAACTGAATAAATTTTCAAAACAATTAAAAAATACTTCATATTACAAAAACTGGAGCAAGAAACATCTTAAAGATGTGGTAGATTGGCGAGGTCACTGATCTTTTTGAGACGACTGTCTCGTTCACACAGTTGCACATAACGTTTTTTGTCTGTGCTCCATTCTGTGCCCGTCCACCATTCAAAACCCTTGAACTGACTCTTGTAGATACTGCTGGTTTCATAGCCACTGCCCAAGTAAAACTCAGACACATTTCTTTTCTTGGCCCAAGTGGCTTCCATGTCCACTGTGACTTTTGAGATTGGCACTGTGTTGGCATGTAGCACACTTTCCACAGCATAACATTGATCCGGATGCACTCTGGCTAAGTCACGTCTGCTGTTGAAGTTCAACAGTTCTTCTTGAAACCAGTATCTTTTGATTTTTGAAAAGCCAATGATGTTGGTGACATCACCCAGATAGTAGATCAAAAAAGCATCTCGATCCTGCACATTGGCAAAAGGATCATATAGATCTCGGAATTTGGTTCTTTTTAAATATTTTTGATACACTGATCTCAGGCCAGTCATCTCAATGTTGTGTTGTTCTGGACGGATCTCCATCATGTGTATGGTTTGACCCTGCCACTGTGCTCGGCTTTGTGGCGCACGGTATTTTCTCAGTGCTATTCTTGTTGATCTGCTTTGGTAAAAACACTCCTGCAGTCTGCCTTCGTGATGTATGGGTGTGTCCAGTGCCAACCATCCGTTGTCGATCATTTCTGCTTCTTCATAACTTTCGGGTATTGCATAAGGTCTACACACCACAAGATCCTGTTGTTCCTGTCTGCCATAACTGTGATTCCAAATGTGTATCATTGTGTTAATAGTTATGGGTTTGGAAAGATGTGCTAACGCACATCTGAAACTTCGCTGTGCTCGTTTCGTTTATCTATTTGCGTCTGCTGTACCAGATGAGCAGTCACAATTCGGCTATTGCTAGCCGAACTGACTTTGAATCCGTGTACCGAGTTCACAGTCACCATGTGTCGCTATACATAAAGTATCGGGCGGTTTGGCTGTACCCGTTCGCTCATTCTTCAAACGCGAATCTGCAGTGTCTTCACATGATAATTCACAGCAGATCTGAGGTTGGATCTGTTTCCCAGAGCCTCTTCATTTTGCCATTTACATCAAGGGATTCACCTGTCGCTGTCAAGCCGCATTTCCCTGCTCACTGGTTGCGATGCTATTTTGCCTATGGAGTTTTTTGTGCTATTTTTTGGTGTGCCTATCATACTTGTTTATATGACTTTTATTCAACAGTCAATCTTTTTGGATTTAAATACCAACATGACATGGCACTATCAAAACCAAACAGTGACTGAATTACCATCTGACTGTGTGGGTTTTGTGTATGAGATCATCTGCCAAGAGAACAATCGCAGGTACATTGGAAAGAAATTAGCCAAATTCAAGACCTTACGCTATAAAATGCATACGCAAAAAAACGGAAAAAAAATACGCAAAAGAATTCGCGGCGCTGTTGACAGCGATTGGAAACAGTACTATGGTAGTAGTGATGCTGTACACGCAGATATAAAAAGATTTGGTAAAGATAAATTCAAAAGAATTATTTTAAGGTATTGCAAAAGCAAGGCCGAGTGTAATTATTGGGAGGCTCACGAACAATTTAGTAAAGGTGTATTGTTGAGTGAGCAGTATTATAACGGACATATTAGAGTTAGAGTGCATGGCAAAGGAATATTAAAAAAATGATACCTGTAAAAGGTTATACAACTTTTGATCCGTTGAAACACTGCATAGTTGGAAGTGTGCATTCTCCTGAAAATGTGGAAAAATCTTTGCAAGAAGTAATGCATCGCACTCAGGAAGATTTAAACAATCTAGTTAAGACACTAGAGGCAATGGATGTTGTGTGCTATAGGCCATCTGTTGAAAACAAAACACAGAGACCTCCTATATCTCCAAGAGATTATTTTGTGGTGTTGGGAGAACAATTGTTTGTTGGCAAAGTTATTACAGGTTACAAAGATATCTTAAAATCTATAGATCGTGAGAATATTAAATGGTACTTGGGCAACGATATATCTAGTGGTAACATGATACGCTGTGGTAATCATGTGCATTGGGACATCAGTAAAAATTTTTTACCTGGCAAAGAAAAAGAAATAATGAAATGGTTGAAAGATAACAATTACAAAGTGTCTGTGACCAGACATGGTTGGCATATGGATGGTATATATAGCATTCTTAAACCTGGGGTAATAGTGGCATCTCGAGAATTACCCGAACTAGAAACAATTTACCCCACATGGGACATATGTTATGTTGATCCCAGTGAAGTCAAAAAACCCCTACGCCATGAATGGGGTGGCGACTACTCCGAAAGCAATTACGATATTAACATACTTTCTGTAAATCAAGAAAATTGCATTGTGTCAAAAGAGAATAAAACTATGTTCAAGTTTTTAGAAAAAAATAAAATAAATCCTATAATCTGTAACTTTAGAGATAAAAGTTTTTGGGACAACGGAATACACTGTATAACACAGGACCTATATAGAGAAGGTGTTATGGAAAATTACATTTAGTTATGAAATTTAATTTTAAAGAAAGCATAGATCACGTGTGTAATTCTATTAAGGATACACCTTTAAGAACCTATAATGGTGTGCGTTATCAAATATTTGAAAATTTTTTTAGTAAAGATTATTTAAAAATGTTACAAGATGTAAATCATTCTGTAGTCAGACTAGAAGGTTTAGAAACACAAAACGAACATGGTAGACAGCATAGACGTAGGGTAAGTTATGCAGAACCTGTATCAAAAAATTTACAGGTATTTTTCCATAGTTCTAAAATATTAAATGCTCTGCAAGACAAATTTAATTGTGATAGTTTGAAACCTAAAACAGCGGATATGTGGTTTGACTATAAGGACTACAAAATTACTCCACACATCGATAGTGCTTTTCAAATGCAATTACAAATTTATCTCAATGATGAAAGTCATCCATCTACTGCTTTCTTTGATGACAAAGATGGCGAAAAAATTTATGACATTGTGCCTTACAAAAGTAATGCAGGATATTGTTTGTACAACAAGGGACCGTCTTGGCACGGAATGACAGATAAAGTTGTTGATGGTGTGCGTAAAAGTGTGTTTGCTAGATTTGTTGAATAAAAAAGCCTACACATTTCTATGTAGGCTTTCTATGAATTGCAATTCAAAAAAATTATTAAGACGCCGCTTTAGCCGCGTTTTTTGATTCTTGAATTTCTTTTCTTCTGGCTTTAAGAAGTTTTCCTAATTCTGCTAGTGCTTTTCTTGCTCTAGTGCCAGAGGCTTTAACACCTTTTTCAACAAACTTTGAATTTTCTTCAGAGTAAGTTTGAATAGTTGTCATTATTTGTTCGTGTGTTTGTGACATAATTTGTCCTTTGTTTTTAATATGATAATTAAATTAATTAACATATGCTAAATTTAAGCACAAAAGAACTGGTTTTGTCAACTAAAAAGTGGTTAGTATTACCAACATAATATAATTTTATGGCTTCGAAAAAATTTTCTCCTTGTATTGATCAAAAAATTTCTAGTTTGAAACAGAGATTTTTTGAAGAATCTCAGACTGTGCCCACAAGAGAAGAGTTTATTGAACAAGCCACAGAATGGTTTTTGTCAACAAGGCTTAACAAATTGACAGGTTTAGAAAGTTTCGCACACAAAGATATCATAATTGGTTGCACCCAGTTTATAGAAAACATATGTCTTAAACAAAAATGGAATATTCAAATTTTACCGGAAGAATATGCCTATTACACTGTTATGGGTAAACAACCAACTAAGGCAGGTGAACTTCAAGAAAATGTACCTTTATTGATTTCAGCACCCAATTGGAAACATGGACAAAGATCCAACTGGCAAGATATTTTAGAAGAATGTGTACAAAAAAATATTGATGTTCATGTTGACTGTGCATGGCTAACAGTTGCAAAAGATATAGAAATAAACTTTGATCATCCTTGTATTAAATCTATAGGAATGAGTATTTCAAAATACATAGGATCTTGGAATAGAATAGGTATACGTTGGTCTAAACAAAAAACTTTAGATTCTGTAACGATGTTTAACACACAAATGAAATATAATGATGCCTTGGTTTCCTGCGGAAGTTTTATTATGAAAAATCTAGATAGAGATTATGGATGGAACACGTACGGAAAAAAATACGAACAAATTTGTACCCAACACAATTATCAATCTACAAATTACTTTTATCTTGCTAAAAAAGACAACGAAATAGTTGGAATTACTGATCAATTACTGTCTAAATGATAATTTCAACATCATTAGCATAGTTTGTAAAGCCGTTTTCTTTTACAACTTTTAGTACACTATCAACTCTGCTTATTAATTCGTCTTTGTGAGAAATTAAAAATATATTTTTGTTTTGTGTTCTAGCCATGTCTTTTAGCACTGCCATTGAACTTTCAACGCCCGATGTATCCATACCAGCATCAATAAGTTCGTCAATAAACAACAAGTTGATCTGTTGATACAATCCTTCCCAAACATCTCTAAATGCCCAACTTAATGAAAGGATAAGTCTGTTTCTTTCTCCTCTTGATAAGTTGTCAAAGTCTAATTCTCTGCCAAGTTCTTCAATGTTTACTGTGAGGTCCGACCTAAATATTACTGTGTGTGGAAGTTTTACTTTGCCCAAGTACACTGCAAGTCGTTGATTTAAGAATGTTAAATTTTGTTCTATAATTTTTGTTCTCAAGAAACTGTCTTTTGCAGTCAACAGTTTGTATAAAAACTCTTGGTGTCTATACAAATCTTCTAATTCGTTGGCTTTTGTGTAGTCAATTTTCTGTATTGCACTTTTTCTTAATTCTTGTATCTGCTCTGCGTATGGATCTTCTTTGGATTCGGTCTGTTCTAGTTGTCTTTTTAGATCTTTTAATGTGCCTTTGTGATTATATGCTTCGTCTATTGAATCATAGTAAGTATCCGGGATTGTACCTAAATCACCTATAGCATCAATCTGTTGTTGTATGTTTGCAAGATCGGTTTTTAACTTGTTGCTGTAGTCTTCACTTTCTGTTAACATTTTTTGCAGTTTGTTTTGTAATTGCGTGTGTTTATCACCATGGAGGTCTTGTTCACAAGTTGGACATTTGGCATCTTGTGCATATTCAATATCACTTTTTGTTTTATCTACATTTGAATCTGCTTTGGTTAAACTGTTTTCGTGATATGCTTTTTCTTTTTGTAAACTTGTTAGTGTTTTTGTGTCTTCGTTGTGTTTTTGTAATTTTTTATGTGCGTCAAGTTCTACTGTAATATCAACTTTGTCTAGTTCTTCTATAGCATCTTTGAATTTTGTAATGTCTTGATCTTTCTGTGTTTGCCATGCACTACTTCTAAGTTTAATTGTTTTTATTGATTCAGTGATTTTTTCATTGCTTTGTTTAATACTGTCCAGTCTATATTTTTCACCCATTAATTCATCTTTTGTACCACGCATTTGTTCTTTTAATAAATCTGCTTTTTCAGAAAGTATAGTAATACCTAACAGTTGTTCGATTATTTCTCTTTGTTCTGCTTGTTTTGTTGCTAGGAAAGGCTGTGTGTATGTGTTAAGTGCAATAATATTTTTAAACATGGCATGGGTCATACCAATCAGTTTGTTTATTTCTGCTTGTGTTTCTCTGTTTTCGCCCTGTGCTTCGTTGCTGTCTTGTTCAACGTCATTAATATAGAATTTTAACCTTTGTGGCTTTCTACCTCTTTCGATAGTGTATGTGGTATTATTTTTTTCAAAAGTAATTGATACCAACATGTCTTTGTTGTTGGTTTTGTTTACAAGATTGTCTTTCCTTATTTGTGTTAATGCATCGCCAAACAGTGCATAACTGATTGCGTTTATTATTGTAGTCTTACCTGTACCGTTTCTAGCACCTGCATCATCACCTCCTAGGTCAACATTTTCTCCTAGTACTAGCACTAGATTTTTGCCACCAAAATTTATTGCTTGTGTTTGGTTACCCACACTCAAAAAATTCTTAACTGTCAATGTTTTTACTGTTAACAAGTTTACTCCTCTTTTACAAATATACCGTCTACCATTCGACCTTTTCTGTCTTTGATATCATCATAGGCTTTTTGTAAGCATTCTTCTATTGTTATGTTGTTTCTTTTCATTATGTTGATCATTACTACCAACATGTCACCAAGATCATCTCTCATGTCTTTCTCTTTGCACACAGAATCAGATAATTCACCAAGTTCCTGTACTAGTTTTAACACTTGATCTTTGTCTGTGCTACCAGCAATTAAGTTTCTGTCTTCATGCCATTGTTCAATTAGTTTTACCAGTTCCATAAGTCTCCTAGTTTTTTACATCCAAGTTGTTGTAGATTGCCATTAGTATTTTTTTGTCATAGGTTTGTGAATCAACACTTTCCAATTGTTTTACAACTATTTGATCAACACTATCAAACTTTTCAATCACAGCAGTAGTTTCTTGTGCTTGATTTACTTGTTCTGGAATCAGTTGTAGTTCTCTTAACTTGTATTTGTCAATAAATGTTTCTCTGATAAAGTTTGCTTCTTCATAACTAATTTTGATATCAAGTGTGACTCTCACATACATTTTTTCTTTGAGTAATGAATCTGGATCAGCCAACAGTTGACTAATTTTGTAGTTTCTGTATCTTGGCATATCAGGCCAATTGATATATTTTGGTGCGCCACCATATTCTAATACCATCATGCCTCGTTCATCATCTCCAGCATCAGCATAGTTGTGTGGAAAAGAATTGCCCATGTACACAACATTATTTCTCACTTGTCTTTTGTGGAAGTGTCCTGTGAACATATATTCTTGGTTTACAAAATGTTCTGCTTTTATTCCGCCTACGTCAGGCATTTCTACCATAGCGTTCATTTGGAAAAAAGGCAATTCAAAATGCCCAAACATGTATCTTTGTTTCATTTGTGGAATACGTTTCCATTCGTCTTGCACAATCCATGGAACAATTGCCACATCTTCGGTTTCAATCCATTTGTTTACGATATGTATATTTGGAATGTTTCTAATAAACTCCATTGAGTTTATTTCTCTTTTGTCTCTGTAGAATAAGTCGTGATTACCCATTATTACATAAACTTTTTCAAATGCTTTACCTAGTCTTTCCATGTTTGAAACTGTGTAATTCATTGTACTGACATTAGTTGAAGACCTGTGATGGTGCCAATCGCCTAGGAATATACAAGTTTCACATCCGTGAAGTTTCGCTTGTTCAATAAACCAATAAACAAAAGATTCGCAATCGTCGTTGTGTATTCTTGAATTGCCTTTCATTCCAAAATGGATATCTGTAAAACATGCAACTTTTTTAAAAAATGCCATTAGTTTTTCCTTTTACTAGGTCTTCGAGGACCTTTTAGTTCTTGTTTAGGCTGTAATGCTCTGATTTTTTCAGCAGATTTTTCAATGTATTTTAATATTGAATAATCCATTTTGCCAGTTTTTTTGTAGTGTTTGTTAAACAGTGCCATTGATGTCTTTGTAGCAACTTTTACTGGCGCTGTTTCTTTTTTTAGTTTTTCTTTTTGTTTTGCGATCTCTTCGCTCATTTGTCTAGTCATTGAAGGCATCAAGTTATTTTGTTCTAATATATCATCTCTTATATTTTGATTTTTCTTTTCAACAATTAATATTCTTGTAAACGAATTTGTTATGGCCGCTGTATAATAAGCAAAAGGATTTTCTGATTTTGATTCATCGAACTGTAGACCAATTTGACTCAACTGCATCAAAGCCTGTGATCTCATTTCATCGTTATAAGTGTAACCTCGCCAGTTGGATCTTGTGCCGTATCTTTCGCACAATTTGATATACATTTTAGCAAGTTCATTTGTGGCTTTGCCGTGGGTTGAAGAAAATTTTCCGTTTTGCATTCCGCCGATCCAGTGTGATTTCCCCACGCATTGTAATTTACCTGTTTTTGTTATTCTGTAGTGTTGAAATGGGGGGAAATTTAATTTAGTGTGTTGGTCAGCAACAGTTTTTGGATTCTTCTTTCTTTCGTTATCTTCTGGAATATGATCAAATGTCATAACTCTAAACACAAGATCAGTCTTTGCAATTTTTCTTGTGCTGACTTCAAAGTCAGACATCTTTAATTTGTTTTTTCTACCTGCTGATGCTTTTGCAGTTTCCCATGCTTCTTGGGTCATTCTTTTTGCACGTAATTTTTTAGCCTGGCTTATTGTGCTGTTGTTTATTTTTTTGATATCTTTTACGATAATATCATAGTGTGCATCTTCGTCTCTAACGTAAGAACAATAGGTATTTTTACTTAGGTGTATTTGTTTCAGCAGATCTCGGTTGTTTAAGTAGTTTACTCTTTTCATAATATTATTTTGCTTTTATTAGATGACCACAAACAGGTCTGTTGATAATGCTGGAAAATGTGCCTTAAGGTGTATTAAATGCGCCTATTATTTTGCCTATAAATATAGTTAAATTATACATTATTTTTTATGGCTATACAACCAAATTCTAATCAACAATCACTGCCTAAAGCAGTGGGCAAAGCGGCGGCAAATGTTTTTAATAGAACATTAGGTAGATTATTCGGGGCTCGTCTAAACAAGGGTGCCGAAAAAGGTTTTTTTGGTGGTAATCCAGGTACTGCAAAATTTAAAACAAGAAGTGGAGCAACTGATTGGCGTGTTAAACTAAACATACCATCTCAAAGTCCTTTACTACAAAAAATATTTTTTAACAGAGCAAGTGAAGCAGGCACAGGTGGTGCCTCTGCAATAATGGCACCATTGGCTGATCATAATGGAGTTGTTTTTCCACTTACACCAACAGTTTTAATAAACCATGTTGCTAATTATTCACAACTTGCAACAACACATGCAAATTATCCATATTACGCATATCAAAATTCAGAACCTGCAAATATTTCATTGATCGGTGATTTTCCAGTACAAAATCAATCCGACGCCGCATATTGGGTAGCCGCAGTTCATTTTATGAGATCAGTAACTAAAATGTTCTTTGGAGGAGACGATGCCACAAGAGGAAATCCACCACCAATATTACATTTAAATGGTTACGGAAGACATGTATTCAATAACGTGCCTGTGATATTAACAAACTTTACTGTTGACTTAAGACCAGACGTTGATTATATCGCAACCTCACAAGGGCAATTAGGAGTTGACTATGAATTTGAAGCGGCTAATGGCACAAGATCATTTGGAGGCACAGTAGGTGATTTGCCTGTCACATGGGCACCAAGCCTTAGTACATTTACACTGCAAGTACAACCTGTTTACTCTAGAGAAACTGTTAAAAACTTTTCTATGGCAAAATTTGTTAATGGGGATTTACACAATTTTCAAAAGAACGGCGGTGAAGGAATAGGATTTATTTAATGGCTGATTATTCAAACACATCTCCATATTTTAATACCGATCAAAACAATATTAGTTTAGACTTTTTATCACCAAGAACCATTACTGCGGAAGATGACGATGTAACTTATACCATTGATCAAATTTACGCTTATCGACCGGATCTATTAGCATTTGACTTGTATGGATCGCCAAGACTTTGGTGGGTGTTTGCTCAAAGAAATCCTGATGAAATAGAAGATCCAATCTATGATTTTGCACCTGGAGTTACAATTCAATTGCCTAAATTAAGCAACTTGAAAACTGACCTAGGAATATAAAATGGCAGATGCATATACAGGCTCAACGATCAATTCGGCCACAAACACATCGAACAGAACAGCGGAAGAAAATGTATTACACAAATACGCAAGTTACAATTATGTTTTTACTCTATCTGGTCTTACTAGAGCACAATTAGCAAGTCCAAAAAGAATATTTTCAGATCCTTTACATGATATTATTGCTAGAACCGGTGGCATAGGAGATGCAAATAATTTTGCAGAGCATAGGTTCTCAACAATAACAAGTATTAAGTCGGGAGGAACACAAGACGATGAAACTAGAACTAAGATAACTCCGTTCAACAGACAGAAAGCGGAATTCGGAAATAGTATTTTGAAAAAAAATAGAGACATCTATTTTGAAAGATGTGAGATTACTAGCGTACCTGGTCCTAACGTAGCAAGGAAATTAATGAACTATACAACAATAGAAATGGCTTTTTCAGAACCAAATGGAATAAGTTTTTGGCAAAAAATTAGAGCCGCGGCATACAACGGTGGCTATCTTGAACATGTATCTGCACCATTCTTGTTAACTATCGAATTCAAAGGATACAACACACAAGGTCAAGAAATTGCTAACGATGTTGTAAGGCGTTTGCCAATACAATTGGCTACATCTACTTTGAACGTAAACGCTGGAGGAACCACTTACACAATAAGTGCGGTGCCGTGGACAGAAGTTGCCTCGCAAAATGTTTATCTTTTCACAAGAGCACAAGGACAGATAGAAGGTAACGGTGATAACTTAGAATCATATATTAAAGATTTTCAAGAAAAATTAAATGCGGCACAAGAAAGAGAAGTTCAAGAAGGACTTAGAGTACACACAGATGAATACCTAATTACTACAGACCCATTAATAGGTAGAGCGGCAAACTTTTTTAACACTTATAGGGCCAATCAGGGACGAGGATCAGAACAATTAACCGCAATGACTTACGGAAAAGATGAATCAATAGGTTACATTTTAGAAAAATTTGTTAGACAGTTTGATTCTTATAGACAACTTGACAAAATAATTGAACAGTATTGGTCAGATGTACAAAGTGCAACAGCATATGATTCAAATGCACAATTACCTGCACCATGGGTGCCGTGGTATAAAATTATAACAACTTGTACATTACTACCGGACTGGGATAGTAAATTACAATCACACAAAAGAAAGATACATTTTCATATTCAACCTTACAAAATCCATGTTGCTAATTTCGCGGCCGCAGGACTAGCCGGTTATGGTGCTTGGAAGGACATTGCTAGAAAAAAATACAATTACATCTATACAGGTGAAAATTTAGATATACTAGATTTTAACATAGAGTATAACAGTAACTATGTCAAAGCAAATTTATTAAGCGTAACTCCTGAACAAACACAGGATACAACAATTGTTAGTAAAATAAAGGATTTAGTTTCTATAATATTTTCGGGTGGCTCGGACAACGGAGCAGTAGACGGAAATTCTCCGTATCCAGAAGCATCGCTACCTTTACGTGGTGTTGTAACAACAAGTGATAGTGTTGACGCAACAACCAGAGGAGGCTTGGATGCCAATCAAGTAAATGCGTTTTATGACTTTTTAACAAACAATTACGGAAACATGGTAAATTTAGAATTGAAAATCATGGGAGATCCTGCCTACATAGGCGAAGACTATTTTACTCCAATGAGTGATCCTGGGGAAAATCAAACTTATAGTAAAAAAGAACAAGTTGGTAGTATAAATGGATTTGATTGGGATAATCAAAAGAAACAATTTAATTTTGATGAGTATCAACCTGTTGTTTCTATTGATTTCAGATTCCCAAATGACTTTAATGAAGCAGATGGTCTTTACCAATTTAATAAAGAAGACACGCCACAATTCACAGGACTATATAAGGTTATAAGAGTTACAAGCAGTTTTGAGAATGGGCAGTTTACACAAGTACTATCTTTGGTCAGATTTGAGAATCAAAATAATGGAGAGCAGGTGACTTATAATTTTAAAGAAAAAGGACAAGCAACAACTGAAACACAAGTTAAAGGCGGTGTGGGGCCAACTATTAACGACGAGGCAATGGTACCATAGGAGAAATTTATGTCACTTAATATAGGTGGATCTAGTAAAAATGTACAAGGCGATCAATCATATACAAGGATAGATCCAGGTCCATATTTTGCAATTGTAAAAGACAATGTGGACCCTACCAAAATGGGACGTTTAAAAGTTATTATTCCTGCATTATCTGGAGTGTTAAATGTTACAAAAGGTGAATTGATAACTTGTGAATATTTGCCACCCTTTTATGGAGCCAAAAGTCCAGAAGCAATAAGACCATCTAAAATTACTGAATTTGAAAGTAGTCAACACGCCTACGGTATATGGATGGTACCACCTGATATAGATTCACAGGTGCTTGTTATTTTTGCTGAAGGAAAAGTTACACAAGGTTTTTGGATGGGTTGTGTACAACAACCTTATATTAACCATATGGTTCCTGGTATAGCAAGTTCGACCGATACCTTTGCTGAAGACGAAAACAGTAAAGAATCATCTTACGGTACAGATTATGTGCCAGCAGGTGAAACAAATAGGGCCTTGTTTTCAGATACAAATAACGCGGCAAGATTAGATCGACTACCTAAACCTGTACACCCTTTCGCCAGAACGCTACGTGATCAAGGGTTGATACAAGACACAGTAAGGGGATCAACTTCGTCCTCTGCACGTAGAGAAACACCTAGTAACGTTTTTGGAATAAGCACTCCAGGAAAAATTGATCCTCGTAATCCAAAGAAGGATAAAATAGGACCAACCAATGATTTAAAAAATGTCCAAACTACTAGACTCACAGGTCATACTTTTGTTATGGATGACGGCGACAAAAATGGAGAAAATCAATTAGTTAGGTTAAGAACAAGTTCAGGACATCAATTATTAATGAGTGACTCAGCAGGAGTGGTTTATTTGGCCAACGGTGACGGCACAGTTTGGATGGAGTTTTCTTCAAATGGAATGGTCGATGTGTACGCACAGACAGGTTACAATTTAAGATCCGGCGCCGACATAAACTTCCACGCTGAAGGCAACATAAACATGTATGCCAACAAAAGTGTCAAAATAAAAGGAAATGAGCAAACGGGTGGAGTCAGTCTTGATGCCGCAAATTTATATCATTATGCAACAGAAAATGTAAGAATACAAGGAACAAATGTTTACACTAAAGCGACCACAAATATTACTGCTGACGCAGGACAAAGAAATATTCAACAGGGTATGACAAGGACAGATTTAATTGGCGGCCAAGTGCATTTTAACAGTTTTGGCACTATATCAAATTTAGTAACTCCATTAACAAGAACAAGTTACACACAACCAACCGGCACAGGCACGGCATTAACAACTTATCCGGATGTTACTCTTCAGCCGTTAGGCACAGTTTTAAAAGTAGATAGGGCATTACCTGGTATGTCAGGCATGAGAGTTCCAACCCACGAACCTTTTTGGGGACATCAAGATGTTGTTCCTGCATTTGGATCGGTAGGAGGCACAAACACAGGAATAGGGACAGCAGGATATATAGAAAACGCAAATAGAAATTCAGATTTAGCGTCTATAAGATGGGCTCAATACAAAGCAGACATTGACAAAGAATTAGCAGACAATCCAACCAAGAATTTTGACTCTTCTGTAAACTTGTTTAACGCAGGGTATTCAAACACGTTTAGCACAAGCAGTAATTTTTTAACAGATAATTTGACAGGATACATTAGTTTAGGAGAATCTGCATCTGAGACATACAACTCTATAACTTCCGGAATAAAAACTGGAGGTACAGACAATATTACAAATGTAATTGTAAATGAATCTGGAGTGCTTTATACAAAAGGCACTAATAAAATTATTAAAACATCTGGCATAGATAAAGCCACAGGTACATTAACTAAAGCCACTGATACTATTACATCAATCAATAACATTCTAACCACAGGATCAGGTACCAAAGTAGAAGGTATTGTGCCTGGAATAGGAAAAATAACAAACAGTTATAATAACATATCAACAGTCACTGAAACTTATAAAAACGTTGTGGGCGGCAATATAACAGCGGTTACGCAAGTATCATCTGCGGTAAGTACAGTAGGCAAAGCGGTTAACACAGTTGGGCGGGTTGCTAAAAGTATAGGAAGAGTATTTGGATTTTAATTATGGCATATGGTAGTTCATCAGGAAGTGGATCAGGTTACATACAAGGACAGTCAGTCTTTAAAGGATTCAGTTCAAGAGCAGATAAAAATAATTTTAAATTGTATGATTTTGCTTTGATAAAGCAAGATCTTATTAATAGACTTTCAGTGAGAAAAGGTGAAAGAGTAGAAAATCCAGAATTTGGAACAATAATATATGACGTATTGTTCGAACCTTTAACAGAAGCACTTAAACAAGCGATTGCAGATGACATAACTGCCAATCTTAACGCTGATCCTAGATTAAAAGCAGATGACATAATTGTAAGCGAATTTCAACAAGGTATCTCTGTACAGGCTACAATTACATACGTGCCATACAATGTTGTGGAAAAATTAACGTTTTCTTTCGACGAAAGTAGCACTCTCCGTCTATCTTAATATACGCACATAACTTAAACCATAAATATCCATATAAACAGTATGGCCACTACAGATAGACAAAACAGACTTTTAATTGCTGAGGATTGGCGAAAAATTTATACCGCTTTCCAACAGGCAGATTTTAAATCTTATGATTTTGAAACAATCAGAAGAACAATGGTTGCCTATCTTCGAGAAAATTATCCAGATGATTTTAACGATTATATTGAATCCTCTGAATATGTTGCACTTTTAGACTTAATTGCTTACATATCACAATCATTATCTTTTAGAGTTGACTTAAACGCTAGAGAAAATTTTTTAGAAACTGCTGAGAGAAGAAATTCAGTTTTAAGATTGGCTAGATTAATAAATTATAATGCAAAAAGAAACACTCCAGCGACAGGATTATTAAAATTTACTTCAGTAGCCACAACAGAAAACGTGGTTGATTCTGCTGGCACTGATTTGGCTAATGTCACAGTTGTATGGAACGATGGTACAAACACAAATTATAGAGAACAATTCATAAACATTCTAAATGCCGCAAATACATCAGGACAAACTTTTGGTAAGCCACAAGAATCTGATACAATTGGTGGAATAAAAACGGAAATTTATACTTCAAATTCAAACAACACTGACTTGCCAATTTTTGCTTTTAGAAGACCTATAAGCGGTATTGATAGATCATTTGAGATAGTGCCTGCAACAATCACAGATTCAGAAAACATTTATGAAAAGACTCCGGTACCTGGAGGCGGATTCACATACGTTTATAGAACTGACGGCGCAGGAGACACATCTAATAACACAGGCTTTTTTGCATTGTTTAAACAAGGTGGAATGGCTAATACTGAATTTGACGTGGTAGATACCACTACAAATTTTGTGCAGTCAATAAATGTAAACAACATTAATAATTCAGATGTATGGTTATATAGTTTAGACGATTTTGGACAATTGGAAAAAATTTGGGACAAAGTTCCTACTACTGTAGGCAACAATGCAATTTATAATTCATTAGCAAAAAATAAAAGAGATGTATACAACGTTGTTACGAAAAATAATGATGCGATAGATCTTGTATTTGGCGATGGAAATTTTTCTAATTTGCCTTCCGGTAGATTTAGAGTGTACTATAGAGTTTCCGATAATGCTAGATATTCTGTTCAACCCGGAGACATGAATGGAATAACATTTAGTTTAGGTTATACAGATAAAAATGGCGGAGCACAAACTTTAACTGTGACCGCATCTTTACAACAATCTGTGTACAATGCGACCGCTACTGAATCTTCTGATTCAATTAAAGAAAAAGCACCGCAGGCTTACTATTCACAAAATAGAATGATTACAGCAGAAGATTATAATGTTGTACCTTTGTCTGCTTCACAAGATATTATTAAGGTTAAGTCAGTAAATAGATCAGCGTCTGGAATATCAAGAGCAAAAGAAATAGTTGATCCAACTGGTGCATATTCAAATGTATCTGTTTTCGCAGATGATGGTATACTTTATAGAGAAGAAACAACACCAACATTTACTTTTACTTTTTCTAATCAAAATGAAATATTAAGCACAATTAATAATAGTGTTGAAGCCAAACTTAAAGATTCAACAGCAAATCAATTTTTCTATTTAAAATATGGAACAAAAGATTTAAGCACACTAACAGCATCATGGGTATCCACTACCACAGGCACTAACACTAATACAGGTTATTTCAACGC